>JAABVA010000051.1_pt1 | contig 141755 bp, 120 predicted proteins | sample 5560331 | NCBI WGS metagenome assembly JAABVA01 (sample SAMN12812661, study PRJNA571458) | rock metagenome | isolation source: Antarctica rocks | place: Antarctica: Victoria Land, Mt New Zealand sud | collected 2016-01-07 | reverse complement strand
GAGAAGGGCCTCTTCCGCTACGCTCCAGAGCCCCTTCTCCCCCGAATTACCCAACAACCTCACACCCAACTACTGGCCTACTTTTACTCCGCCACACTGGCTTGGTTTTGCTCCGCCCTTGACACATGTGCTTTGAAAAGTGGGTAAGCTGCGAGAACGGCTACTGCGATGGTCGTTGAGATCCAAGTTCCGATGCGCGATTGCACCGAGCAGGACGGCTTTTCGACGATGCAACTTTTCGCGCGCCGGCTGACGCGGTATTTGATGTGTTCTCCAGCAGATCTAACCAGCGAGGGGCGTCGTCGGGTATTCCATGAAAGCAATCGTAATCGGCTACTCGCTTCCCAGAGTTGATATCGACGAGGACGCAGGACAAACCAAAATGGAGTGGTCCTGTCTCATATGCGACCTGCCTTCCACTAGGGAGAAAGATCCATTTCCAGATGAACGGGCCATCGGAGATGCGGCGGATAACGCGGCCGTTTCGAGCGAGGACCAGATCTACGGGAAGCGGTCCCTGACCTTCAACACCCTCGACTATCTCGTTCAGGGTCCAACCCTCAAGACCGTGCGGTCCGCGGCGGTGAGGGGATCGCGTCTGGGCGAGGAGGGTGGCTGCGGACAGGATTGTTGCGGTTAGCAGATGTTTCATGCGCGCTATCGTTTTGGCCAGAGATTGAGGCCTGATGAAGAGTACCTGAAGGACTCAGGGCCTGCTCTTTGTTGCGACGGATGGCACGGCTGAAGCTACGGATGGAACACAAGGGAGAGCTTTGCGGCGATCTCACGGAGTCTCCTGTCACGTGTCCACAGGGATGCGTGTGGTGTGAGGCGTACGGAGGCCAGCAGATGAGCGTCAACATAGCCAATGCCTTGTGCAAACAGGTTGTTTTGGGAGATGAACTGCAGGGCCTCACTGGCGTGAGCGACCGTGGCCGGGGGAAGGTTTTCAAGAGAGTCGAGAACGGACGCTCGATTTGCAAGGCTGCCCAAGGCGATTTCACCAATCACGAACGGATGGCTGAGCACAGTGCCTTGCTCAAGCAACTCGCGCAGAACTGGATTGTGGGCACGGAGATGATCGATCCAAACTGAAGTGTCGACCAGAACCATCAGGCGGTACGACGCCTGGGGATCGGCTTAAGGTCTGGCTGGCTTCCACCGAGTCTGGCGAGCCGACGAGCACTTTCACGTTCCACTAAGACTTTGAGCGCTTGACGGATGAGGGCTGTCTTCTCCTCGATTCCCGTGAGGGAGACGGCTTGGGTGACGAGTTCGTCATCGAGAGTAACGGTCGTTCGCATGGGGACCCCCAAGCATCAATAATAGCATCAGATGATGTGATTTGTGATGCTCGGTGTCAGGGTTTTCTCGTGCTCCGCGTTTCGGGCTAGGAACGTTACCAGGATTTCCAGGGGGCTTTGTCTTTGCTCCAAAGGTCTTCGAGGTGTTGTTTGTCGCGGAGGGTGTCCATGGCCTGCCAGAAGCCGTGGTGGAAGAAGGCGTGGACCTCCCCCTGGGTGACGAGGGCTTCGATGGGTTCGCGTTCGAACATCTGGGCGTCGTCGGTGACGGCGTCGATGGCGGCGGGGTTGAGGACGAAGAAGCCGCCGTTGATCCACCCGCCCTCATCGGTGGGTTTTTCCTGGAAGGAGTAGATCTGGGTGTCCTTGAGGCCGAGGGCGCCGAAGCGGGCGACGGGCTGGACGCTCGTGAGGGTGACGAGCTTTCCGTGATCCTTGTGGAACTGAATGGATTTGGTGATGTCGACGTCGGCGACGCCGTCTCCATAGGTCATGCAGAAGGATTCGCCGGGGGTGAGGTATTTGGAGACGCGGCGGAGGCGGCCGCCGGTGCCGGTCGCTTCGCCGGTGTCGACGAGGGTGACTCTCCAGGGCTCGGCGACGGAGTCGAGGACCTCCATCTTGTTGTGCTGCATGTCGAAGGTGACGTCGGACATGTGGAGGAAGTAGTTGGCGAAGTACTCCTTGATCACGTAGCCCTTGTATCCGCAGCAGATGATGAAGTCGTTGATGCCGTGTGCGGAGTAGAGCTTGAGGATGTGCCAGAGGATGGGCCGGCCGCCGATTTCGACCATGGGTTTGGGGCGGAGGGAGGTCTCTTCCGAGATGCGGGTGCCGAGGCCGCCGGCGAGGATTACGGCTTTCATTCACGGTCCTTGAAGTAGGTTGTGTGCTCCCTGCAATCATACCTTTCGAACGGCGGGGATATAGGTCCGGCGGGTGGTTGGTTCCGCCCCGTCTGTGTATTCTCAAAGGAGATATGAGTGAGCGAGCAGAGCAGATGAAGCGGCAGATTCTTGAGTTGACGGCGCAGTACCATGCCGAGGCTTTTCCCCAGCGTGCGTTTGTGCCGGGGACGTCCGTGGTTCCGGTCTCGGGCAAGGTGATCCGGGCCGATGACATGAGCGCGGTGGTGGAGTCGGCGCTCGACGGATGGTTTACGACGGGGCGATGGGCGAAGGATTTCGAGAAGAAGCTCGCGCGATTTTTTGGGGTGCGATCGGCGTCGCTGGTGAACTCGGGATCGAGCGCGAACCTGGTGGCATTGAGCGCGCTGACCTCCCCGAAGCTGGGCAATCGTGCGTTGCGGCCGGGCGACGAGGTAATCACGGTTGCGGCGGGATTTCCGACGACGGTGAATCCTATCTTTCAGAACAAGCTGGTGCCGGTGTTTGTGGATGTGATTCTGCCGACGTATGAGATCGACGTGACCAAGCTGGAAGCGGCGCGGAGCGAAAAGACGAGAGCGGTGATGGTGGCGCACACGCTTGGGAACGTCTTCAACGTGGGTGCGGTGAGCGAGTTCTGCAAAAAGTACAACCTCTGGCTGGTCGAGGACTGCTGCGACGCTCTGGGCGCGACTTACAAGGGGCAGAAGGTGGGGACGTTTGGGGATATCGCGACGGTGAGCTTTTATCCGGCGCACCACATCACCATGGGTGAGGGTGGAGCGGTGCTGACGGATAAGCCCGCATTGCAGGTGCTGATCGATTCGTTTCGCGATTGGGGACGGGACTGCTGGTGCGAGCCGGGCGTGGACAACACGTGCGGGAAGCGGTTCGACTGGCAGCTGGGGACGCTGCCGTGCGGATACGACCATAAGTACACGTACTCGCATGTTGGGTACAACCTGAAGGCGACGGATATGCAGGCGGCGCTGGGCGTGGCCCAGATTGCGAAGCTGCCGGAGTTCATCGAGCGGCGCAGGGCGAACTTTGCTTATTTGAAGAACGCGCTGAAGCCGATGGAGGAGTTTTTGCAACTTCCGGTGGCGGGAGAGAACTCCGACCCGAGCTGGTTCGGGTTTCCGATTGGGGTGAAGGCGGGAGCGCCGTTTACTCGGGATCAACTGACAAAGGCGCTCGAGGCGAAGAAGATCGGGACGCGGCTGGTATTTGCGGGCAATCTTACGCGGCAGCCGGCGTATGAAGGCTGGGAGTATCGCGTTATTGGGGATATGCCGAATACGGATTATGTGATGAATAACGTGTTCTGGGTGGGAGTGTTTCCGGGCCTGACGAACGAGATGCTGGACTTTATTGTGGAAACGGCGACTGAGTTTGTGACCACCGCGAGGGCTGGGCTGGTTGTGGTCTAGCGGAACAGGTGTGGTGAAGCGCGGGCTTCGGGTTCGCGCTTCATTGGGTACCTGGTGGAGCCAGCGTTGAACCTGTGCTAGAGAGAGCGGTCCTCCGCCTTACTGAGGACGACAAGCAACGGGAGGTTCCGGGATAGATGTGGCCCTTTCTTACCTCCCTTTCGCGCGTGATTTTCCTATGCCGAAGTGGACCGCGCACGGAAGTTTCTGCCGCGCTGTTCTGGCCCGAAGGCGAAGATCAGCAGGAGAGAGATGATGGTAGCGAACTCAAAAGAAGCCAGCGCCCAGGGGTAGCCAAGATGCTGACGAAGGAGGTTCTGCACGGGAAGGACGGGGGAGGCGACCAGTGCGCCGAGTTGGTAGACGAAGCCCGGGAAGAGGCCTCGGATGGCATCCGGGGATAGCTCGTTGAGGTGCGCTGGGATAACCCCGAACGAGCCCTGCACACCGGTCTGCATGAACAAAGAGCCGAGCACGAGCGCGATCAGCGTCTGCCCGAAGGCCCAGGCTGGGATGGAGAGAAGGCAGAGTAAAAGGGCTCCCATGATGGCATAGCGTCTGCCCATCTTCTCGGACAGGCTACCGAAGGCCACGGCTCCCAGGATGGCTCCGACGTTGTAGAGCACCGGAATGCCGTAGCTTGCTCTCATGCCCAGAACCAGGCCACTTGCGACGGCCGGAATGGTCTTGAGGAAGTCGGGATAGAGGTCGCCGGTGCCGTGTGAGAGACAGGTCATCATCGTCATGAGCAGAAGTATGTAGGCGAACGTCTTTCCGCTTTTGAGGAGCGTGCTGAACGTCGAGGGAAGGGAGGGCATGCGATGCAGCTTCCAGGCATCAGACTCCGGCGCCTGCAAGGTGATGAGGACGATCATGGCTGCGACGATAGATCCGACCAAGAACATGGCCTGCCAGCCGAAACGCGGCGCTATGGTCTGCATGCCGATGGCGGCAAGCAGGTATCCAAAGGGATAGCCGCCCTGCATCATGCCCGACAGAAAGCCCCGTTTGCGAGGTGGTGCGCTTTCCATGGCATAGGAGGCGCCAATCCCCCAATAGCCGCCCATGCCGATGCCATAAAGGGCTCGCATGGTGAGGAAGAACAGGTAGTTGGACGCGAAGCCGCTGAGGATGGTGATGATGGAGAAGTACACGACGCAGCCGATGAGCGGTTTCTTGCGGCCGAACCTATCCGACAGGCTTCCGAAGAGGATGGCGCCGACGGGACGCATGGCGAGCGTGGCAGTGAGAGACCAGACCATCGCTGCCTTTCCCACGTGGAAGCGGCTCATGAGCTCGGTCAGGAGAAAGACGACGACGAAGAAATCGAAGGCGTCGAGCACCCACCCAAGGATGCCGGCCGCGACGGCGTATCGCCATCCCGGCGTATCTCCACCGGATGCCGGCGGGGTTGAGGCGGAGTTATCTAACAAATGCATCAGGTACCTTCCATGTGCTTACCGGAGGTCGGGGCTCGGAGACGGGCTGGTTGTTCATGGATAGTTTGGTGCCGGGCTCTTGCACAGGATAGTGCCGCCGAGCTGCTGGCAGCTGTTGCAGTTCGGTGACGCCAGCTGATTGGCGGCAGCCGCGGCTTGACCCCACCTGTCGACTTCGACGGTAATGAATGGATGTTACTTGCCGTGTTTATGTCGCCGCAGGTGTCTGGGCTCGCGTCATTCTCCTGGTATCGGCTCGTCCGCAACGGTACCGTGTCGAGCGGATTTGCCGACCGATGCAATGGCGCAATGATGTATCCGAGCAGGTGCCCTTAAGGGCGTTGGGCTGGGCCTCCAGTGGCGATGCAGGAGCAGCCGTTCTCGCGAGCGTCTGCTTGGATTTTCCTTGACAGCCGCACAGGCTGGTGGTCTAAGTTGTGCGGTATCCACCTCAACCTGTAGCCGAAGCGTTCTGCTTCGCCGACATGGCCCTTTCTCAAAGCCTTTCTGTCCAACGTAGGCTCCCTGAACCAGATTTCGGATACCCGGCCCCGTTCCCGTTCGATGTATCAATCGCGTGGAGACTCACGCGCAGGCCCTCAGCAGCCGCTTTGTCACGCGTCGTCTCTGCACCCGTCGTATATCGATGGTAGTGAGGAGCATCTCCTCCGCTTCGGCAACTTGGAGCAGCGAGGTGTCGAAGGAAACATTGTGGCAGCGGGTCATGGTGTTGGAAATGCGAAGGAGATCCCGTCGATAGGTCGGCGCACCAGTTTTCTAAGCAGGATTGGAGTGTTCACCGGGCTGCTGGTTTCCTGCCTGACGGCGGGGGCGGCTCCACGGCATGCGGGCGCAAACGTAAGGACCCTCGACCTGCTCTCCCATCCCGACGCGAGGCTATTAGCCGATACGCGGAGAGCATTTCGCCAAGGTGACATCGTTCGAATAGTCGGGGGGAGGCCTGAGGATCTGCAGCGGCTGCTTGGTATCGGTGGGGCGCTTCTGACCCGTACGCGAGCACAAGGAGGCAGTCCCCCCGATGCTGAGCCGGTTCAAGTCGCAACACCGCTGGTGTATCAGATGGTCGCTGCCCGGGCCACGCGAACGGGGGCGTTGCATGAGTTTCTGCAGCTGGGGAAGACAGGCAATTCGACGGCATACGAGAGATGGGCAGAGAAAGAAGCCCGCCTGGCGCAGGATGAGGAAAGCGGTTCCCTTCCAACTGATCCGCAGCCGCCGGCGCAAGCCTGGACTGAGTTGCAACAGATAACGATGAATCAGAAGGACCTGGACGGCAACATTTTTCAGAACACGGTTTCCGTCTTTCGCCTGAACGATATCAGCCCGCAGTTCGACTGGTACATGGTCTTGACCGATCCAGAGTCACAGCCAAATTACGGAGGGTGCATTGTTTTTGGATTCGGGAGTTGCGGATGGTGGACTCATCAGCGCGTCTTTACGATGTCCACTACTCCGCAAGCTCTGTTGTTTGATCACGGGCCATTGAACCAGATCACATCGAGTACTGCCGGGTTTAACATCGGCGGAACTCTCAGCGCCACCGGGCCCGGAGTGACCGCGGGGTATTCAGAGACATGGCAACAACCGTCTGTGACCACTACAGATAAAAGCAATCTGGCCCAGGGCGTGGGTATGTGGAACGAGGCCTTGTAGACGAGGGTGTCTTTACCGTTCCGCCCGAGACTTCGATCGGATTGTTCCTGAGCCATCAGGGCAGTATTTTTCAGGTTCCGGAGGGGACCAGTTCCTTTCAATTCACGCTGGGCGAGCCAGTCACCTCTGCTTTCCAGCCTCTTTTTGGCAACCTTCAGACCAGCGTGTCGTACGACTCTGTCCAGATCAATATCTTTCCGCCTGTCTTCGCCGTGAGCCTGACCGACCTTGCCATTCGCCCCGGAGGGAGTGGGAGCTTCGACATCACCGCAGTGAATCCAAGCACGTCGAGCAATGGTCTCGGTCTCTCCTGGGACGTGATCAATCTTCCGGCATGGCTGACGGTGAGCCAGACCTCCGGTTCGTCTTCGGCACGCCTGATCTTGAACGTCGCGCCAGGTACCGCTCTGGGGACAGTCGGCTCGCTCAATATCAATACCAATCCCGCTTTCGCCGCACCGTCCGTCGAGGAGAACCCTCTCCTGGTACGCGTAACCGTGGGGCAATCGAAGGATACGGGAGTTCTGCTGACCGGTGGCATGGGCGCGCAAGGCAGCGTCCTGAACATAGCCAACCTGTACAGCCCGCAGTTAGGTCAGTTCGATTTCGAGGCCGAGATGCAGAGCCCGCGGGAGGGACACACTGCCACTTTGCTCTTGTCAGGCAAACTACTGCTTGCTGGCGGCCAAACGGGTCCCGATACAGGTACGGCAGGTGCCGAACTCTTCGACCCGGAGACGGCGCAGTTCTCTGCAGCGGCTGGGATGATGACCGACAGCCGCTGGCTCCACACGGCCGCACTGCTCCCGAACGGAAGAGTGCTGCTGGCCGGTGGCGTCGGCAATGGCAGCTCAGGGAACTCTCTTACAACGGCCGAACTCTATGATCCGGCTACTGGTACGTTTACGGCGACCGGTTCCATGGTCGTGACGCGCGCCAATCACTCTTCCGCCAGTTTGCTGGACGGAACAGTATTGATCGCCGGAGGGTTACTGAACATAAGCCTGAACTCGCCCATAAACAGCGCCGAGACTTACGATCCCAGTACGGGCCGCTTTACAGCGACCGCCGGCAATCTCCTTTCCGCCATCTCGAACCACACGGCAACCACGCTGAAGGATGGTCATGTGCTCGTCGCCGGCGGCTCTGACCAGACTGGACCATCGGCGACCGCTCAGCTATACAACCCGGCGACTCGAACGTTCTCTGCAGTAGGTAATTTGAATGTGGCCAGAGCGAATCACACGGCTACCTTGCTTTCCGATGGCACGGTCCTCATTGCCGGCGGATACGAGTCGAGCACGTTGGCGAGTGCTGAGCTATACAATCCCGAGACGCAGACCTTCACCCTGCTCTCAGCTGGCGCCTGCCCCGGGAGTGCCGGTTGCATGACAACGGCCAGGCAATTTCATACCGCAACGCTGCTGCTCGATGGAACCGTCCTGCTCGCCTGCGGTTTAAATGGACCCGGTGTGCTCGGAAGCACGGAGATCTATACTCCGCAAACCAGGACCTTCTCTGCGGGTCCCAGCACCACGCCCAAGAGCTCACATACAGCAACGCTGTTACAACGTCCGCCCACCACGGTCGTGCTCACTTCGTCGGTGAATCCTTCTACAGCGGGCCAGGTGGTCGCCCTGACGGCGACCGTGAAAACTACTGACGGCGTCGCGCCAAGCGGTTCCCTTAGCTTCCTGGACGGTACAAGCCCGCTGCATACGACGGGTTTGCAGCCATCGAGCAAAGGCATCGCGATCTTCTCGCTAAGCTCGTTGAGCGTCGGAACTCACGCCCTAACAGCGCAATATAGCGGGGACGGTACGCACGGAAAAAGCACATCCAGCCTCCTGGTGCAGAAAGTGGTAACACAAGCGACGACAACTACGCTTCGATCGTCCCCGAATCCATCCAACGATGGGGAACTGGTCACATTTTCCGCGACGGTTAAGCCGGCCTCGTCCGGAGACCCGACCGGGTCTGTCGTCTTCCGGAATAACGGCACTGAGCTGGGCACTGTGGCAGTCAATAAAAACACCGCCACTTACACCACGTCGTCACTTGGACCGGGTAGCTCCCCGATCACAGCAACCTACAGCGGTGATTCCGGCTTTGGAAGCAGCGCTTCTCGGGTGTTGATACAAAACGTGGCGAAACTGCCCAGCAACATCACAGTTGCTTCCAAGCCAAATCCTGCGAGCGTTGGGCAGGCGGTGCAGATTGCGGCTACGGTGACTTCGACCGGCGATTCGCCTCTCAGCGGATCGGTCCTCTTTCGTGACGCGGGTAAGGTCCTTCAGGTCGTACCGCTTACTTCCGGAGTGGCAAACCTCAACCTCTCCAACCTGAGCCTTGGCTCCCACTCGATCACTGGAAGTTACAGCGGGGATCTGATCCATGCCAGCGTGACTTCAACGCCGTTGGTGCAACAGATCAACGCTGTTTCCTCCACTGTCAGTTTGAGCTCGAGCCTGAATCCTTCCATCTACGGGCAGCATGTGGTTTTGACTGGAACCGTGAGATCCAGCACGGGCAATCCCACCGGAGTCGTCACGTTCTTAGATGGTTCTACGCGGCTCGGAAGTGTGCCTCTGCAGGCTGGTGTCGCGGCCTTAACCATCGGTACGCTGAACGCCGGAACGCATCCATTGAGCGCTAGCTACAGCGGTGATGGGAGCCACACAAAATCCACCTCTCCACTTCTTTCACAGACCGTGAACAAGGCTTCCACAATAACTGGCGTGACTTCGACTCCGAACCCATCCAAGTTAGGCCAACCCGTTACCTTCACCGTGACTGTGAGCAGTGGTTCAGGTGGACCGCCGACCGGCATAGTCCGGCTTTTGGACGGCGCGAATGTGCTCGGCACACCTTTCCTCAGTGGCGGCGGCGCTGCACTCAAAGTTTCGGCCTTCACGTCAGGAGCGCACAAGATTACAGCCAGCTATGGCGGAAGCTCGAACTTCGCCGGCAGTGTGTCACCTGTTCTGGTTCAGACAGTTGGCGGGTTGTTGACTCCGACGATCGTTCTGACCATACGACCGAGTACGGCCAACGAGGGCGATACTGTTACCTTCAGGGTGACGGTCAGCTCTCGGGCAGGCCCCGTTCCAACGGGCACCATTACGATCAGCGATTTAACTAACGGAGCTAAGGTCTATGGCGTCGCGTCTCTCAAGAACGGAATCGCGACCCTGAAGAATTCAACCCTTGAGCCTGGGTCATACAACATGGTGGCCACGTATGGCGGCGACGGTGGAGCGCACTACGTCGGAGCACAGTCCAAAAGCGTTCCGCTCCGGATCATAGAGGAGTCCCGGCTGAAGCCTAACGTTGCAATCAGCGGGAAGCCAGATTATCAACTCGCCGGTGCGCGCTGCAGCTTATCCAGGAGTATCAAAGATCTGAACTTGCTTGCTGCCATCTCACTCGCGGATCAATCTTCACAGCCGTTCTGGTTCTGCATTCATGGGACGTCTAAAGGGGTTTGCCTAAGCGCTCAGAAAACGCTGTCTCTGATCGCTGTTACGGTTGCACTCTGCCCAGTAAGAACTCTCGCGTGACGCGAACCACAAACGCCTGATTATTCAGGTAAAAGTAGTGGGGGCATCGCGTAGTCGATAAACGACGGGCTTGGGTCCGCCGGGCTGTTGTCCAGGTCGCGACGGGCTCTCGTCGAGGCACAGTCGCGAGGCACTGAAATTCAGCCGAGCGCTTAGAGCGCCCACGACTATGGCCGTGGTCCACTAAACCGGTAGACTGTGCTCGAAAGTGGCATCCGCTCCGTTTGTGCCCCGTTTTGACTGGTGTCCAGGTGCACTGGCTTGCCTTGGAGATATTCGTCCACAACGGTGCCTTCTTCCCCGATCAAGCGACCCTCCACCGTGAGATTGTCGATTACGAATGGAACGCCATTCGCCACCAACTCCGAGGGAGCGTCCATTACCTGGAAATGCAGATGGGGAGCTCCGCTGTTGCCGGAATTTCCGAGTAAACCAATATGCTCTCCAGCCCGGATGTGCGCCCCTACGGTCATCCCGGCGGCGAGGCTTCCTTTCTTGAGGTGGGCGTACAGGATGAAGCGGCCATGGCCTATATCTTCAATAATTCCGTTTCCGGCGATGTTGTCGTAGTTTATGCCGGTTGGATGTAAGGGCACCTGGTCGGGCAGATTGGGACCAAGCACTTTGACGACGGTGCCCGAAGCGGCAGCATAGACGGGCACACCGAAAAACGGCCAGGAATCGAGATCGAGCGGGTTGCCATTGCAACATTCACCTTTGCGGTCGAGACGGAGCCAGTCGATGGCGAACTGCTGCGGCGGAAACAACCCGCCATTTATATGGAGCACGACCCAACGATGGCCGTTGATGATGGAACAGCATCCGTTGGCATTAATCCACCCGGACCCCTCCAGCGGTGAATGCAGAACCACCGGCGGCGTGCAGTCCACTTTCAGGGGTAGGGTGATCGCGGTGTGGTGCAGGCTCCCGTTCTCGTTGAGATCGACGGTGAGGCGATGGGCAATACGCGAGGGTACGTCGTCTGCATCTTTGTAGGTCAGGTCGAAATATATCAGTCCCGACTCGCCCTTCAAGAGGCTACGGGAAAGCAGCGGATTTCCGATCGGGATAACGTCGGGATCCATCTGGTCGTCGAGAGGTTCCGTCACTGGCGCAGCGAATCGCCTGATGATCCCCGTGATATTTCGGCCGTCGGCCATTTTGACAGAGTTATGGCCGGTTGGCTCCAGGCCGTGATCAGGATCCACTGCTTCGGCACGGAATTTCGTCCCATTCTCCGCCGTGGCGTTGGTTACCTGCACCGCGTACGAGAGATGGATGAGCCCATCTGTTCCCTTCACAGCGTGGATGGCTCCATCAAGCGGCCGAAACACGAAGGGCGAGTTCATGGTCGCTACGAGTTCCTGTCGCTGCTCGGGTCTTTTATCTGGATCGGGTGATCGCCTATCGAGATCACACTGCGCGAAAGCAAAGGAAACGGTTCCAAGCATGGCAAACGCGGGAAAGCCGAAGAACACTGTACGGTAGACAGAAGGCATTTATCCTCTCGATCTTGGGGGGGCGCCGATCATAGGAGGTGCTCAGCTTTGTGTCAAGCACATACCTGAGGCGTGTCAAGCACATACCGGGGGCGATGCCGCAAGCGCAGGTTACCCAGTGACTGCGAAGCACCCACAAACGGATCAGTTTGCGAAGTACCTCACAGTTGCGCATCCACTTAGAGGTTTCTGAAAAGGGTCGGGTGGCCGTGCCAAGCTGCGGTCCGGCGAAGGGCATCTTCCAAAGAGATGGTTTGGTAGAGGCCTAGATCTTCGCGGGCGCGGGCGGTGGAGGGGACGTAGGAGTTCATGGGGGCGTTGGGGATGGCGGTGCCATCGATCTGGATGGGAAGGGCCGGGCGCAGGATTCGGGATGTGAGGCGGGCGGCCTCGGCGATGGTGTGGGCGTCCTCCGAGCCGACGTTGTAGGCGCGGTTAGCGGGGGCTCGGAGGAGGAGCGTCCAGAGCCAGATGGCGAGGTCGGCCATGTAGAGCCAGGACCGGATGGGCGTGCCGTCGCCGCGGATGTGGATGGGGGTGCCGGCGATGGCGCTGCGGAGGAAGTTGCCGATGGCGAAGTGCGCGTCCAAGGGGAGGTGGGGGCCGACGAAGGCGAAGGGGCGGGCGATGACGGTTTCGAGCGCTGTGCCGTGGGAGTAGGCGACGCAGAGGTGCTCGGACATGCGCTTGGACTCGTCGTAGGAGGATTGGAGGAGGAGGGGGTCGGGGGCGGCGATCGAGGTTTCGGGGATGTGGGTTTCGGTTTGGGAGGAGCGACCATAGACGGCTCCGCTGGAGAGGTAGAGGAGGCGGCGGGCGTTGGTGGCGAGGGCAAACTGGAGGGTGTGGCGAGTGCCTTCGAGGATAGATTCGGCGAGGGCGAAGGCGGGCTGCGCGGCCTGTTGGCCGCCGGAGTCGGTGGCGGCGTGGAGGATGTGGGTGTGTTGCTCGGAGGGGAAGGGGAAGGTGCGGATGTCGCCTTCGAGGAGGGTGATCGCGGGATCGCCGGCGATGTGAGGCGACTTCTGCCTGAAGATTTTGGGGTTACGGGTGAGGACGGTGGCGTGGACGTTGAGATGGATTTCGCGGTTGGCGTAGAGGAGGGATTCGAGGAGCCAGTGGCCGAAGAAGCCGGTGCCGCCGGTGATGAAGATGCGGGCGTCGCGGAGGCCGGGCCAGAGGTCCCGGGTATGCGTGAGGACGTGGTCGAGGTCACTGGGTGGCAAGGGTTTCGAAGACATAGGCCAAGCCATTGTGACATCCGGGCGATGTGCTCGGGATGTGAAAAGGGCCGCGATGTGAGCGCGACCCTGTAGAGCTTGGAGCGAAGATCTCTGTGGCCTGGATCTACGAGGTGCTGTCGCGCATGGCTTTTACTTTGTCATGGGACTGCTGGATGTGCTGCTGTTGGCGCTGAAGGATGGAGCGCATGGAACCGCTGATGCTGGTGTCTTCGAGGGCTTCTTTGTAGGCTTTTTTAGCTGTGTCTTCTCCCTGTTCGGCCGTTTCGAGAAGGGTGTGGTCGCCGCCGCCGAGGTTGGCTTTGAGGTCGCCCCAGATGCGGTGGACGGTTCCGGCAGCGGTTCCGCCGATGTCATTCGACTCGCCGGAGTCCGTGCCGTATTCGGACTCGAGCTCGGTGGCGAAGGTGCCGCGGGTCTTCGCTTCCTGCATGAAGAAGGTCTTGGTGGAGGGGTTTTTGAGATGCTCACCGATGTCGGCGAAGCCTCGTTCCCCATCATGTAGAACCTGAATGACTGTTTTTACGAGAGCGTTTTGATAAGCCATCTATTTGTTCCTCAGGCACTTGGAGGATCTTTCCGATGATGTGGTTGGCTGCGAGACGATGGGTGTTGTCGCTCCAAGTTCAGAGATGGGCGGCTGATGTGGGTGACTCGGGACGCAAGAAGGTGTCGACGATGGATACGTAGCGGTCGGGCTCTTCGTAAAAGGGGAGATGGCCGCCCTTTTCGAAAGTAGACGAGATGAGCGTTGGGAATGGCTTTGGCGATGTTCCAGGCGACGAGAGGTGTGACGTTAAGGTCGAAGCGGCCGTTGATGACGAGGGTGGGGAAGTTGAACTTGGCGAGCGCTGGGGTGAGGTCGAGGGTGCTGATGGATTTGGCTGACGGCCTCGCCGACTGCCGCGTTGAGGCCGAGGTCGGGGGCGTTGGCCAGGTAGCGCTCGCAGAGCTCCTGGCTATAGAAGATCATGCGGAAGTGGGTGCGAAGCCCGGCTTCGGCGATCTGTCTGGGGTCGTTGAGTCTGGCGGCTTCGACTTGCTCGCGGGCGATGACGTCGGGAAAGACGTCGGCGAGGTCGCGCTTCATGGCGCTAAGGTTGGGGGCGGCCGAGTCGGAGAGGACGAGCTTTTGAATGTGTTCGGGATGGGCGGCGGCGTAGGCGATGGAGAGGAGGCCTCCATAGGAGTCGCCGACGAGGTCGATTGTGGCAAGATGAAGGTGGGAGCGGATGGCTTCAAGATCGGCGACCTGGGCGTCCATCGTCTGGGGAGCGTTGGGGGAGATACGGGTGGATCGGCCCACGCCGCGCTGGTCATAGAAGACGACCTGGCGGGTGCGGGCGAGGCGTTCCTTCCTAATTCATCTACCTCGAAAAAGGCACGTCACCCGGCAACCTGCCAAGCCTCACTTCGCCAAGCTGGTCTCCACCGCAGACCGAGGCGAAGTCCGGTTTACAACTTGTTGAATTAGTGCTGGGCTTCAAAGCTTCACCAAGGCTTGTAATTGGGCAGATTTAACTGGTGTGAAGTGGCCACTTGCCTCAGATCTGCAGTGATTGCGATGAAGTCAGCCCTGCCTTGTGTTCTTGCGAACCGCGAGTGAAAAAGCTCTGCTCCTTCTCATCCATATAGGTCGGCAGATTGTCATCGATTGCGAGAAGAATGTGAAAGCATCATTCGCCTGCATTGTCTTAAGGGCAGAAATGGCCAAGGCTCCGCAAGGGAAAAGAGAGCACAGCTAGGTTCACGTACTGAAGAACCAACAGTGACTTTCGGTTTTTGGGTTTCCTTCCGATCTCCTCAAGACTGTGTTCTCTTGTCTGGGGTAGATCGCCACCGTTTGCCGAATCGACACGTCGGAGGAGCCGTTGTGTGAGTACTGTGACAAAGAAGAGGAGGATGGGCAGTGTCAGAATTACGGCTAGTAGCAACTGGAGAAACATCAGAGATGGTGCTTCGTGGGCGCCTCTCGCGGCCTCCCTGTAAACAGCATCCTTAACCGAACTAGACCCAAGATTATTCAGGCCTACATAACCTAACCGCTTCGGAATCTGGTAGCCTTTTTCCATGCCGACCGTCCTCCGCAGGTCCGGTCTTCGGGTGATCATCTACCCCAACGATCATCGGCCGGCACACGTTCACGTCCTCGGCGCGGGCAAAGAAGCCCTGTTCTACTTGAACTGCCCTGCTGGTCCGCCCACGCTCCGCGGCTATTTCCGCTTCACGCTCAAGGAAGTCAATCGGCTTCAAGAGACGCTCGCACCGGACCTCTACGAACTCTGCAAAGCATGGGAGGAGATTCATGGCAACTACCAAACAGGAATTCCGCGAAGCGAATGCACGCATGAAGGCGCTTCAGGCAAGCACACCTTCGGCTACCGCGGCCTACTACGACCGCAAATCCAAAAACATCGTCGTCAAGCTCTCAACCGGGATAGGCGTCTTCTTCTCTCCACAGGATGCCCAAGGCCTTGGCGACGGAACAGCCGCGCAGCTAAGCGAGATCGAAATTTCGCCGTCCGGGTACGGCCTCCACTTCCCCAAGCTCGATGCCGACCTCTACGTACCCACCCTTCTCGAAGGCGTACTCGGCTCCCGCAAATGGATGGCGGCCCTCCTCGGCGCCCAGGGAGGCAAGGCCCGCACCGCCCCTAAAACCGCTGCCGCCCGAGCCAACGGAACCCTCGGTGGCCGCCCTCGCAAAGCAGCCACTCGCTAGCAATCTCTTTGCCTTAGCTAATACGCTTAGCTAGGGTAAGCGCATGGAAGGCAACGTCCATCACGCCAAGACCCACCTCTCCAAGCTCATCGCCGCCGCCGAAAGCGGGGAAGAGGTCGTCATCGCGCGCAACGGCAAACCCGCCGTCAAGCTCGTAGTCATACCCGAGAAGAAGAAGTCGCGACGGGAGATGTTGGGTGCGGGCATAGGCAAGCTCTGGATGTCCCCCGGCTGCCACTCGCCGAAAAGAGAGCGACGAAACAAACGCTACCCCGTCCGAACGCCGTGGTGAGCTCTCATAGTCGGTTTGGCGCAACGGCTCCCATCGAACGACTATCCTTCAGAAAAGGAGTTTGATCGTCACCTCAGCCAAGACACCCCAACACAACAAGGAGGAGTCCGGCTCAACAAAGGCCGAACCCGACTTCTGACGTTCGAAGTTCGAGCTTATCCTATTTGGGTTGAAGACTTTGCCCACAAATGCCGGGGTGGGGGGTGTCGGCTTACTCCGTCGGAATCCGCTTCATCGCATCCGCCGCCACCCGCAGCGACACGCTCTGGATCTCATCTCCGATGACCTCGCACAGCATCACCGCGTCGCAGTCGAGTCCATCGTTTGACGCTCGGAGGTAGGTCGAAAACAATCGTGTCGCTCGCATGGTTCTGTTCTCTCGCTCCGTCGCCATCGTGCACCCTCCCGGTCATCTTGCGATCCAAGGGACTTCGCCGCCAGATTCACCGTCTGTTCATGGGTATAGGTCATCCGCTCGCAAACGCCAATCACCCTTTTCGGGCAGAACCTACATAGATTCCCATAAAGGAAGTCAATAACAGGCAACCCCTGTTTGATACCGCGAAGCCGCGAGCCCGCTTGATTCCCCTCGCTCCCGGCATCTATGATCAAACGCCTCATGACCTACAACCCTAGCAAAACCGTCAATAACTCCGGAACCGACCCTGACAAGGGGATGAAGACCCGGCCCTACCTGAAAATGGTGGTCGTCGCCCTGTTCCTTCTCCTCGCCATGGTCTTCTTCATTGCGCGCTCCGGCAGCCACTCCGCCCCGCCAATCAAGTCCGGCACGACCAGCTCCGGGGGGAGCAAGCCCGCAACCGCTCCCCAGTAAACTGCTCGTTCTTCGCCCACCTCTCCGGAGCCAACTCAGTGCGGCACACAAGGAGCGCTAACCAACAAACTTCAAGAGAGCTCGAATTTCCGGCTGCACAGGTTTGTGCAAAGCATCCAACGGAGCAAATGAAAGTTCTCGTGATCGACATCGGCGGCACTCACATCAAGCTCGCCTCTACAGATAATCCAGTTCCCGTGAAAGTCCTCTCCGGGCCTTCTATGACGGCTAAACAGATGGTGGCGGACGTCCTCAGCACCACGGCCGAATGGCAATACGAAGCGATCTCAATCGGCTACCCCGGTCCCGTGACTCACGACCGGCCCCTCGCCGAACCTCATAACTTGGCTACCGGCTGGGTGGGATTCCCGTATCAGGCTGCCTTCCCGAAGCCCGTCCGATTCATCAACGACGCGGCCATGCAGGCGCTCGGCGGGTACACCGGCGGAAAGATGCTTTTCCTCGGCATCGGAACCGGTCTTGGCTCCGCCCTGATCGTTGACAACGTCGTCGTTCCGCTTGAACTCGCCCACCTTCCGTACAAAAACGGTCGTACCTACGAGGAGTACATCGGCCTCACCGGGCTCGAGCGTCGCGGCAAAAAGAAGTGGCGCGCATCCGTTCTCGACATCGTCGCTCGTCTCCGTGCAGCCTTTGTCGCAGACTATGTCGTCCTCGGTGGAGGCAATGCCAAACTCATGCGCAAGCTGCCGGATGGTGTGCTGCTTGGCGCAAACTCAAATGCGATCGCCGGAGGCTTTGCGCTCTGGCAACAGACCACCGCCCCCGTTCCCCGGCCCACCCCGGCCCCGGAGATCGCCGAGTCAGTCGAGGCACCTCAGAACGCCGTTCCATCGACAAGGGATCAGAAGCAAGCCTTGCCGAAGCACCGCAAAGAGGGCCGTGGTCGAAAGAAGAAACACGGCAAGATCGAGAAGACCGCCCTCCCAAAGCACCATAAATCGCTCAAGAGGTGACGCACCGCCGGCAGCGCCGGTATCTTTCAATTGGAGGAAAACATGTTTCACCTCATCTGGGTTGCAATCATTGGCCTCGTTGTTGGCGCTCTCGCGAAACTCATCATGCCCGGCAAGGATCCGGGTGGCATCTTCATCACGATGCTCCTGGGGATAGCAGGTGCCTTTCTCGGCACATATCTCGGCCGCTTTATCGGCCACTACGGTCCCGATCAGTCCGCAGGTTTTCTGATGTCCCTGCTTGGGGCCATCATCCTCCTCGGGATCTACCACCTCATCCGTCGCAGCCGCGTCGCCTGACAGGGAAACTTTCGGTCCATGCCCTCAGAAGAACGCCCGAACGCGAACTCAGATCCTGGGACACCCGCACACGGCTCCGAACGCATCCTATAAACCCATGCCTATACCCACCTCTCCCGTGGACAAAAACTTGCCCAAGGGTCCGAATTTTCTTGGCATTGTGATTGGCTCCGCCATCGCGATTCTTCTGATCCTCTGTGCAGCGGTTTTGATTGTCAGGGGTCGTGCCCAGAAGATGGTGCCCGTAAAGACCCAGACAATGCCTTCGCAGACGATGCTGATTCGCCCGCAGCCGTCCCCCTTGCTTCACGGGTCCGCTCCTAGGCGTCCCGCTCAAGCAGCGTAGATCCCGGCAGTGCTCTGGCCTCGCCCTTCCCAGCCTCCATCAACCGCGCCATATTGAGCGGTTTCGTGTCCATCGCGACTCCGCCATTGGCATCGCGCGGCCATTCCGATCGAGGCTTGTCCCAGTAGAGCTCTACCCCATTCTCATCAGGATCCCGCAGATATAAAGCTTCGCTCACGCCGTGGTCCGCCGACCCGTCCAGCCGTCTGCCGGCCCGCGTCAGTCTCGCTAGAGCATCGCCCAACGCGGCCCGCGTGGGATAAAGGATCGCCAGGTGGTACAGACCGGTCGTGCCCTGTGCCGCCGGCCTGCCGCCTGAACTCTCCCAGGTGTTGAGGCCGATGTGATGGTGGTACCCTCCCGCCGAAACGAAGGCCGCCGAATCGCCAAATCGCTGCATCAGCTCGACCCAAGCACACCACAGAAGAAGGCCAAAGCGCGTTCAAGATCCGCGACCTTCAGGTGAACATGCCCTAGCCTGACTGCCGCATCGATCGGCTGCCCCTTTGTCACATTGTCCATCCCTATAGGATGTCATCGCCCGCCCGTGGTTTCCAGGCATCATCTCTTCGGGCGGCCCCACGCCGAGGCCCGATCTCCTGGACGTTCCCTCTACGCCGTCCGAAGCATAGCCACTCCGCTGCAGGCCCGAACCGTCTCACAGAATTCGCTCGCTGGCACAGGTCTCGCCAGAAAGTAGCCCTGAGCCTCGTCGCAACGCTTCCTCACCAGAAACCGAAGCTGCTCCTCCGTCTCGACGCCTTCAGCAATCACCTTGATATTCAGTCCGTGCGACATCGCGATAATGGCCCGCACCACCGCAGCGGCATTCGCTTCTGTCGCCGCTAACCTCACGAAATGCTGGTCGATCTTCAGCCGATCCACCGCATACTCCAGCAGATAATTGAAGTTGCAGAATCCCGTTCCGAAGTCGTCGATCGCGATCCGAACCCCGAGCTCCCGCATCTTCTGCAGCTTCGCCAGCGTCGGCACGGAGTTCACCATCAGCGTGTTCTCCGTAATCTCCACTTCGAGACACTTCGCCGGGAGCCGGCTCTCCCTCAAAGCTGACTCCACTACCTCCAGCAGGTTCTTTTGCTGGAACTGCCTCGGAGACAAATTAACCGACAAGGTAAGATCCATCGCAAGCTCGTCGCGCATAGCCTTCGCTTCAAGGCAGGCCCTCCGGATCGCCCATTCCCCGAGCGGCATGATCAGCCCGGTCTCCTCGGCAAGGTTGATGAACTGCGCCGGCATCAGCAGACCCAGCTCCGGGTGCTCCCACCGCAACAGAGCCTCCATCCCCACCACCGCTCCCGTCACAAGCGACACGTAGGGCTGGTAGTCCAGCCGAAGCTCGTCGCGCACAATTGCCTGGCGCAGTGATCGCTCCATCGACAGGCGGTCCGACTTGTCCTCCAGCATGTCCTCGCGGAATAGTTGAAACTGGTCGCGCCCGCTCTCTTTGGCCGCGTACATGGCCGCATCCGCCCACTTCAGAAGACTTCGGGCATCTCCGGCCGAGTCCGGATAAATACAAACGCCTACACTCGCCGAGACGTGCAGCATGTGGCCCTCGATCGACATCTCAGGCGCGAACCGTGTAACCAGCGTCGTCGCGCAGTGCTCCACATCTGCCACGCTCGTGATGTCTTCCATCACCACCACAAACTCATCGCCGCCCATGCGTGCCACCGTATCCGAACTGCGCACCGCCAACCGCAGCCGCGATGCCGTCTCTAGCAACACCTGGTCCCCCGCCCAGTGCCCCAGCAGATCGTTGATGCGTTTGAAGGAATCAAGATCCAGAACAAAGATCGCCACCTTCGTCCCGTACCTCCGCGCCCGCTCCACCGCCTGCACAATCCTGTCCTGCAACACCGCCCGCCCGACCAGCCCTGTCAGCTGATCGTGCGTCGCCAGGTGAGTCACGTAGTCCATCATGGCACGACGTTCCGTCACATCGAATTCAATGCTCACAAAGCCCGTGACCTGGCCCGCGTCGTTGGTCAGAGCTCGCACCGCTGCGTTCACCGGAACGCGAACACCATCGCTCCGCACCAGCGTCCACTCCTGCTCCTCCATCCCCCCCTTGGCCGCCTTGGCCGTCAACACCTCAAAGCCCTCCATTGGCATAGCCGAGGGCAACCCAAGCTCCTTGGCCCGCTCCGTCAGCTCCTTGCGATCGTGCAGCAAGGTCAGAGGCGCTTTGCCCACCAGCTCTTCCCGGCTGTATCCACTCAGCTTCTCAGCCGCGCGATTCATCGCCGTAACGATGCCGTCCACATCTGCGGCAAACATGCTGAACGGCGCATTTTCAAAGATGGACGATGAGAACTCCGCCAGCTGCTTCAGACGCAGCTCCGTTGCCTTTGCCTCGCTGATGTTGCTGAACGTGATCGCCACGCCATCGCCCAGCCGGACAACCTGATAGCGGATCCACGAGGCCTGGATCAGAGGATTGCCGACAATCTCAATCTCAGCACGCGCCGGCAGACCCCCATTCACCACGGCGCACAACGTGTTCCGGAAGCGGCCCTCCGGATACTTCACCAGCACCGAACTCAACAGACTTCCAGTGAGCTCCCCAGATCCAGCCTTGACCAGATGTTCAGCGTGCGCGTTCGCGTAGCTGATCCGAAAGTCGGTGATCGCTCCAGCCTCGTCCCGAAGAGCGTCCAGCGTCGCAAACGCATCCAGACTCGTATCGGCGGCGGCAAAAGATCTTGTTCGTTCCTCTTCACTGGGCTGTTCGGTCCGTGCTTTCGAGTCGCGGCGTCTCGGCATCCATGGCCACGAGATCGCAAGCATCGTCCCCGCCATCCTGTGCAGAGCTCGACTGCGGTCCTCGCACACACACCACGCCAGCACGGCACACACACCAGCCCACAGCGCCGGCGAACCTATGCGCAGGCCTGGCGCCAGCCCTCTTGTTTTACGACTCCTCACGATCACCTCAACCAACATCGTCGCAGCGACAGACAGGAGTGGAAATGGTGCAGCTGGGCAAACATCATACAGCCCACTCACTAGCATCCACCAACTCGAGCGGATTGCCAACCCCGTCTTTCAGCAACGTTTACAGGATTGAGTCTCCCCCAACCGATCGCTATCCCCAGATTGGGTCAGAGCGCCCACCATCAGCGCTCTGTCGACATCCACCCATGCATCTCCATCCAGTTCTCTAACAGCGTCTCGAAGACGCTCAGCCCTGGCAGCGCCTTTAGCCTCTGGCCTAGCCCCACACCGTGCGGTCCACGCTCGAATATATGTAACTCCGCAGGGACACCGGCACGCTTCAGAGCGTCGTAGTAGGCCGTCGCATTCAGCGAGTTCACCTGCTGATCCTCGCCTGTCGAGAAGATAAAGCTTGGCGACGTCGAGCTCGTCACCCGTCGATCGATCGAGATCTCATTAATCATGGCCTGGGTCGGATGCTCTCCGATCAGCGCCTCCAGATTGGTCGGCCTCGGAATCGATGCATCCATACTCAGCCGGGCATACGAAAGAATCGCAAAGTCGGGACGATCGCTCACCCGCTCCTCCGGATTCGCCGCCTTCAGGTTCCCTCCATCATTGACCGCCGCCAAGTACCCGGCCAGATGTCCGCCCGCCGAGAACCCCCACACGCCCACCTTATCCGCCGCTATACCTAGCTCCTCTGCATGGCTCCGGACATATCGGACCGCTCGCGCACCATCCAGCATCGGTGCAGGGAAGTGGTACTTCGGTCCCAGCCGGTATTCCAGAACGAAGGCCTCGACGCCGTGGCCATTCAGCCACCTCGCCTCCGCCGCGCCCTCCTTTTCCATCATCAGCTCCCGGTACCCCCCACCCGGCATTACGATCACCGCAGCTCGGTCCCCGTGCGGTTCGGCCCGCTCGAACCTCTCCCCATGCACCCGCTCCGCCTCTCGAACGGGGTAACAGTACAGCTTCGGCACGTCGATATCCTTGCTCCCCAGCGCCCCGGGGGCGCCTCCCGGCCACAGCAAAACCACCCGCGAGTATCCCCCAGGATCTCTCTTCACCGCCGGCAGAATCTGTCTGGCCTCGCCCCGGGCGCATAGCATGGCCAGCAACACACCCGCCCACCGCAAAGCTCGCATCGTCCCGTCAGCATACGACACCCTTCGGCGGCTTTCCCGAGAACTTGGGTCAGAGGTTGCAAATAGCTTGCTTCGGGAAGGCGACTCCAGCCTCGGGCACTTCCGTGCCAGCCCGGTCCCTTGAGCATCGGAGGCTCCCCCTCTCTCCTCGATCGCGCAAGCACCCAGGAGTTTTCAAATGCCGGGTACCTTTGTTCACCCATGGCCTGTCCAACACCTTAAGCATTGTCCGCATCACAATAGCTGAGATCTCGTCAACCTCCCGAGAGCATGCGTTGGTCTCTACACAAAGTCTCAAAACAGTTCAGAAGGCATTTTCACCGTACCTGCAATTTGTTGCACTATCGATTCTCTTGCAAGTTCAAAAAGCTCCGAACACGTTTGTTATCTGTGCCGACAACATGACGCAAATGGCCTCCAACATGCACTTACAGCCTGCGAATACCAGTCTGTACCTGTCATCACTCTACTCTCGATCTTCAGCCCCAAGGAGCACACATGAAAAAGTTGGCGATCCTCCTCACCGGTTTTGCGCTCTCGGCTCTGCCTTGCACCTCTGCGCTGGCCGACACCTTCGGTTTCAACTTCACTGGACCGACCTTCTCGGCCAACGGTACGGCGACCTACATCCCCACCGCGACCACCAACCAGTTCCTCGTTACCGCCGGCTCTGGGACGCTCAGCTACAACGGGAGCACCTACGCGCTGTCTCTCCTTCCCCCGGATTCAATGTTCAATACGGGCTTCGCTGGTAACGACAACCTGTTCTTCACTCCGCCCAATGCCCCGTTCAACTTCAACGGTATCGCCTTCCTCGTGGCCGGTCTCACTCCTAATACCGGTCTCAACCTCTTCACCGATACGCCCCCGGGCGGCACCCTTACTTACTTCGAGCTTCTCGGCATCATCACCGGCAACCAGATTAGCCAGGAGACTTCGCCCATTAGCATCACCCTCAACCCCACACCCACCCCCGGAACCGTTACCCCCGAGCCAGGTTCGCTCGCTCTGCTCGGTACCGGTGCACTCGGCGCCTTCGGCATCCTCCGCCGCAAGTTCGCCGCGTAAACGCCGCCGCAACCCAACAGAGGCCGTCCCTAGGGACGGCCTCTCACATTGCCCCACACAACTTCTCTGTCCTCGCACTCTTAAGATTCCACGTCCCGGTCCCCAACCATGTGAAGCCGCATAAAATTGGTCGCACCCGTTAGCGTCCGCGTTCCCGCCACGATCCCGACAATCTGCCGCTTCTGCACATATCCGTGCCGCTCCAGGATCTCCTCCGCCATGTCCACCAGCTTATCCGTATCGCGGAAGCGCTCGCACAGCAGAGGGTAGGTCCCCCACAGCAGCATCGCCCGGTTGATGACCGGCTCGAACGGGCTCATCGCATAGATAGGCGGATCTGGCCGATACTTTGACAGCAGCCGCGCCGTCGATCCCGTCTCCGTAAAAATTGCAATCGCCGCCAGGTCGAGATCCTCAGTGGAGTGCGCCATGCACTCACAGATCGTCTCCGCCACGCTCAGCCGCGTCCCCCGCTTTCGTTGCGCACGTGGCGGCGGGTCCAGACGGATCTGGTGCTCCGTCTCCGCCACAATCGTTGCCATCATCTGCACCGCCGCCACCGGATACTTGCCCGCCGCCGACTCGCCTGACAGCATCACCGCATCCGTGCCGTCATAGATCGCATTCGCAACATCAGAGGCCTCAGCCCGCGTCGGCCGGGGGTTTTCGATCATGCTCTCGAGCATCTGCGTCGCCGTGATCACCGGCTTCCGGTAGTCCGCCGCTCTCCGGATAATGTGCTTCTGCAGCGCCGGAACCTTCTCGGGCGGCACCTCCACGCCCAGGTCGCCGCGCGCCACCATAATCCCGTCCGCTGCCTCCAGAATCGAATCGAGATGTTCGATCGCCTGCGGCTTTTCCAACTTCGCGATCACCCACGCTTCCGACTTCAACTGGGCCACCCTCTGCTTCACGGAGCGCACATCTTCGGCTGTCTGCACAAAGGACACCGCCACCGTGTCCACGCCCTGCGCGATCGCGAACTCCAGGTCCTCCTCGTCCTTCTCGGTCAGGGACGGCACTTTGACCGGGATCCCCGGAAGGTTGATACCTTTTTTCTCGCCCAGCGTCCCTCCATTCACAATCTCGCACACCACATCCGCGCCTTCGATCCGCTCCACCCGCAGCTCGATCAGACCGTCTGAGAGCAGAATCCGCGATCCCGGCACCAGGTTCTCGGCAAGCGTTGTGAACACCGTTCCCACCCGCTCTGCCGTTCCCTCAATGTCCTCGGGCGTAATCGTGAGATATCTTCCGGCGACCAGCTGGACAGGTTGGTGATCCTTCAGCCGCCCCGTGCGGATCTTCGGACCTTGAAGATCGGCCAGAATGCAGATCGGCTTCCCGAACTCCTTCGCCACGCTCCTCACCATCTGGATCAGCTCGGCCTTCTGCTCGTGCGATCCGTGAGAGAAGTTCAGGCGCGCCACGTCCAGGCCCGCTCGCACCAGATTGCGAAAGATCTCGATCGAGCTCGACGCGGGTCCCAGGGTGGCAACGATCTTCGCCCGGCGAAGCCGGTCCGTCGGTGGGAGGGAAGTCTCAGCGCCGCGCCCGCCAGCCTGCGCGGAGATAGAGTCAGTCAGAGTCGAAATCATGGAGTTATGAAGTAGCCCTTCCAGCAGTTATGGGTTGGAGACAATTTGAGAACGGCCTCTCGACACGCGATCGACCGCCTCCAGTGAACCGAAGCAATTCTAACTCGGGCAACCGTTTACATGCGCCAGGGAGCGACTTCCGCACCTCCGGAAGACACACCCTTCACTTCCGGGGCGGTCCATCGTTTCACCTTAGGCAGAGCGGCCCCGCCGCTCCCGTATCCGTATTCCCACTCCTCCCCTCACCGGAGTGCATGAACTGCGCATTGAACTCCGCCCCATAAAGAACGCTCAGCGAGATCAGATACAGCCAGAACAGAAGCGCAATTCCCGCGCCCAGCGATCCGTATACCCTCGAGTAGTTCGCGAATCGCGTCACATACCATCCGAAGATCAACGTCGCCACAAACCACATCAGCGTCGCCAGAATCGCCCCGGGCAGCGTTCGTCGCCACGTCTGTCGCATCGGCGTTCCCAGGTGATACAGCAGCGCGACCAGACCGACGCTCCCGGTCAACGCAACCGTCCACCGGATCAGCAATGCAACCAGATAAACCGGCGTTCGCACCTCCGGCATCGCATGCATGGCCAGCCACATGCTTAGGTAATGGCCAAACATCACCAGAACGCTCGCGACGCCGAGCGGGATCAGTGACATTGGCACGAGCGCCACCGCTCGCGCACGCCTCTGCCAGAAATTCCAACAATCCGGTGGGAGATCGTACGCCCTCCGGACCCCTTCCATAAACGTCGCGATCACGCCCGACGCCCCACTCACCGACACGATCACCGCCAGCACCAGCGCCCGTCCGGAGGTCGGCGTATGCTGCGTCACCGAAAAGTAACTCGCCAGCAGCGGGCTCACATCGGAAGGCAGCACACGATCGAAGAACGCCGCCAGCTCATACCGTATAGGAGCCGTGTTCGGCAGCAACCCCACCACCGCCGAAGCCACAATGAGAGCCGGAAAGAGCGCCACCATCGCCGAGTAGGCGGCAGACTGCGCCACGTTCAAAACATCATGGTCCATCGCGCGCCACGCGGCCCGCTTGAAAAGCACCGGAATCCGCAGCGCCGTATGCACTTCGCCAGACTACCTCGAACGTCTCCGCCGTCGAAAATGCTTCAACAGCCTCACACAATCCGACACTCTTCCTTCTGCTTTTACGAGACCTTTCGCTGAGGCTTCCACTTGCCCAGAAACTCCGTCACAGATTGCACATTCATCCCGCGCATGTTCGAAAAGTCACCGGTCGATTGCGCAAACAGAACCTTTCCGCTTGCATCCAGAACCGCCAGTGCCGGAACGCCGCGGTTCAGCGGAACGCCATACTTCGCCGCGACGTCGACATGCTGATCCATGTGGCCGATCCAGACATGCACCAGCACAAAGTTCTTCTCGAGCAGATCCAGGTTTGGCTGTTGGTGGAAGTAAATGTCCAGCACCTGGCAGTCGCCGCACCAGTCCCCGCCGAAGTCCAGAATGACACGTTTATGCTCCCCGCGAGCCTGCTTCAGGGCCGCCGCTATATCCACCTTCGGATCCGCTGATTCGGAGTACAAGTGCTTATGAACCGAGGGCGGAGCCATCTGCCCACTCGCAAATCCTGCCAGACCCACTGTCATCACAAGCGCCAAAAACGGCGCTCCGCCAGATCGAAGCAGAGGTCGAATGCTCATCGTGGAAATCCTTCTCTCCGCTCTTCGAACTCGTGCCGCACTCAACGTCAGCACAGCGGTCCGAAAAGACACACCTGAAATAATGCACCAGGGCGAGCTTCGGCGCAAAATCCCGCTCAGAATCGCGAAATCATCCACACCCCGGCAATCATCAAGGCGCATCCCGCTAAACGCGCCGGAGATGCCGTGTGCTGCCGAAACCCCACCGCGCCCATACCGTCCAGCAGCACCGAGGTCACCAGCGCGGCCGTCACCGTGATACCCGTAAACACGCCCGATCCCATCCTCTGCGCCAGGGTTAACGCGGCCATTGTTGACGCGATGCTGATCAGCCCACCCGCCCACGCCCACGGACTCACCGCCACAATTCGTTCGCTCCCCGGAAACGCCTGTCGCAAGATCAGTTGCAGGGAAAGCAAACCACCAAGACCCGTCACATACACCACGATCCCGGCCCACAACGGCGCCCCTAATTGCTTGTTCAACTCGGCATTCGTCCCCGATTGAAACGGGTTCGCGACCCGGCGCCGATTGCAATCACATACCAAAACCAAGTCATCCTGCGCTCCCTCAATCCCTTTGGATGCTTGATCCCAGAACCGACCCGGAACGGATCAAAACGTACCAGAGCGTTAGCGTAGATAAGCGCAAGCATCGCAGGGAGGAGACCGCCGCTTTCAAGCGAAGCTAGGCTTTCAATGGGCGAGCCCGTCCACCCCCCGGCCAGGGCGTCAGCCCTCTACAATGGGCATCCATGGGCCGCATCCGCATCCTCTCCGATCAGGTCGCCAACCAGATCGCCGCCGGCGAGGTCGTCGAGCGCCCAGCCTCCGTCGTCAAGGAACTCCTCGAAAACTCGATCGACGCCAACGCCACCCACATCCGCGTCGATGTCGAAGCCGGCGGCCGCAAGCTCATCCGCATCACCGATAATGGCCACGGCATGGTCCGCGATGACGCCCTGCTCGCCTTTGAGCGACACGCCACCTCCAAACTCCGTACCTCCGACGACCTCCTCTCGATCGCCACCCTCGGCTTCCGCGGCGAAGCCCTCCCCTCCATCGCCTCCGTCGCCCGCGTCACCCTCGAGACCCGCGCCGCCGCCTCCCAGGAGAACCCATCCGACGGCATCCCGCTCGAGGACGCCGGCACCCTCGTCGAGATCGCCGGCGGCGCCATCCTCCGCGCCGACCCCGCCGGCCTCCCCGTCGGCACCACCCTCACCATCCGCGACCTCTTCTACAACACCCCCGCGCGCCGCAAATTCCTCAAGTCCGAGCAGACCGAACTCGCCCACATCGCCGCCCTCGTCACCCACTACGCCCTCGCCCACCCCACCCGCCACTTCGAGCTGCACTCCAGCACCCAAGCCCTGCTGATCGCACCCGCGGTCAGCACATCGTCCGACCGCCTCTTTCAGATCTTCGGCCGTGACACCTCCGCCCTTATGCTCCCCCTCGCCGCCGAGCTCAGCTTCCGCCACGCCGGCCTGCCCGAGCCCCCGCCCTGGAAGCGCGACGCCGACTACCATCCGCCCGACCCCGGCTATCTCCGCGTCTCGGGCTTCGTCTCCAAGCCCGAGCTCCAGAAGCTCAATCGCAACTCCATCTACGTCTTCGTCAACCACCGCCTCATCCGCGACCGTCTCGTCGTACACGCCCTCATCGAGGCCTATCGCAACATCATCCCTCCCACCAGCTTTCCCGTCGTTCTTCTCTTCCTCGACATGCCCCCGCAGGAGGTCGACGTCAACGTCCACCCCGCCAAGACCGAGGTCCGCTTTCGCCAGCCCACCTTCGTCCACGACTTCCTCCGCGACACCATCCGCACCGCCCTTATGCAGGCCCGCCCCGCCGCCAGCTTCGCCGCAGCCCTCACCGGCGGCCCCCACGATCACGCCTCCTCGCTCAACATCGATGTCAGCCCCATGCCCGGGGAACCCAGCCCCGACCGCCCGCGCAAAGACGCCGCACCCGCCCTCCACGCCCTCAACCTCTATCAGCCCGGAGCTCTTTACCAGCCCGGAGCCCTTTACCAGCCCGGAGCCGCACCGCTCCCTGGCGTCGATCAACCCTTCTTCACCCCCGGCCCCGCAGCCACCTTCCCCCACGCCCAATCCGAGCCCGACCCCCACGTCTCCGACACCGCCCCCTTCACGCTCCAGCCGCCACATCTCCCCCCCGCCCCCGGCCGCCTCCAGTTCAACGAAGCCCCGCTCGCCATCGGCTACGACGTCGATCCCCAGGCCCACCAGCCCGCCGCCCCCCACACCGGCTCTCCTCACATCGCCGATACCCTAAACGCTCTCTCCACCCTCAAGCCCCTCGGCCAGATCCGCGACTCCTTCATCCTCGCCACCAACGACGAAGGCCTCTGGATCATCGACCAGCACGTCGCCCACGAGCGCATCCTCTTCGAGCGCATCCTCCGCGATCGCACCACCGAGAAAGTTCAGCGCCAGAGCCTCCTGATGCCCGTCCTCGTCGACCTCCTCCCCGCCCAGATGATCCGCTTCGCCGATCTGGCCGAGGAGCTCGACCGCAACGGCTTCGAGGCCGAGCCCTTCGGCCCCCGCACCCTCGCCATCAAATCCGCACCCGTCGGCCTCGAGGGCAGGGAACTCGAACTCACCCTCGAAGACCTCCTCTCCACCCCCGCCCCCGAGCAGCAGACCGAAAACGCCGGCACCCGCGCCCGCCGCATCGCCGGTTCCATCGCCTGCCACGCCGCCATCAAGATCAACACCCCCCTCGACCCCGCCAAGATCACCTGGCTCCTCGAAGCCCTAGCCCAAACCGAACACCCCACCTCCTGCCCCCACGGCCGCCCCATCGCCCTCCGCTACTCCCACCGAGACATAGCGCGAGCTTTCCAACGCACCTGAACGCCTCCATAAGAAACCTGCGCTCTTCATGCCACCATCGACTCTAATCCTGATCTCGCGACCGCTGAAATCACCGAGAACCTTGCCGAGACATGATTGTAGAATAGTCAACGATAGATACTAGCAGGGTAAGTGAACCCGTCATTGATCAAATGGGGGGACGACAGTGCAGAGTTGGATCCAAATCTTCTCGAATATTTTGTCGGATCGTCGGCCCTAACGCGGCTGCAACAAAAACAAAAGCCCTTTGTCATTGGTCGTAAGGGCGCGGGCAAAAGCGCGCTTCGCAAGAAGCTGCAGGACTTCTTCGAAGGTCAGCCCCGTACCTTTGTACTCAACATTGCACCTACGTACAATTCGACGCGAAGCATTTGAATGAGAAGTCACTGGCCGAAGGGTTCGGCGAGGAAATCTTCTTCCAATACATATGGCTGAAGCAGATGTTTCTTGAATGTCTGACAGCGGTTGGAAAGGATGCCGGCAACGGATTGATCAGTGGGTCGCTTTCGTTTGCTCGAGCCATTGCCAGAGAGCGTGTTTCTGCGGCACCCGACATGGTAGAAAACCTGGCGAAGATACTCCAACGCATCAAGGTCAAAGCTGGAAAGTTAGGCGATCTAGGCTTAAAGTGTTGAAGCGGAGATTCGAGCTGCCGCAGAAATAGAGGCGCTCGAGCACGCCTTTAGAGAGCTGGTTTCGGAAGGCTACAATTTTGTGTTGCTGATCGATGACTTGGATCTGGGATGGGATAACAGCCAAATCTCGAATCGGCTACTCTTGGGCCTGCTCCGCGAGATCATACTTTGCAGCGATTTCTTCTCAGGTTTATCCCTGCGTCTTTTTACGAGAGGACGTGTACTCGATTATCATTTCAAAAAGCGGTCATGCCGATAAATATCGGAACGTCGAACGATTACGCTGGGAATAGGATCAGCTGATTGATCTCCTAAATAAACGAATTAACTTTGCTCGCAAAAATAATGGGGAAGCGGAAGAGCGCCATCCCTTCGCTACAGTTTTTCCTGAAACGGTTGGCACGAGTTACACGGATAATTGGCTAATCGATCGAACACTCTCAAGGCCGCGAGAACTCATTCAATTTGCTCGCCTCTACACGGAAAGGATATCGGGTGATGGACCAGATGGCGAGGCACTAAAGGCTACTGAAACCGACTATTCTAATTGGAAATTAGCTGATCTGTGTTCTGAGTATTCTAACCAATACCCTCAGTTGAATGACGTGTTTGCCTTTTGGAGAACTAAGTTTTTCCGAAACAAATATCACCTGAACCGTAGCGAAATCGATGGTATGCTCTTGCGCGTTTTGTCTGAGGTGCCTATTAGTGCGGGTTGGTTCAACGATCTCGTGGCAAAGACCGACGTAGATCGACTGCTGACGATCCTTTATGAAATTGGTTTCATTGGAGACTTTGTACGAGGCGGTGCTGGCGGCAGCAAGACAGCATACTCGTTTGCCGATCCACATGAAGCGGTATTTGATGAGGTCCAGATCCATCCCTGCTTCCGCAGAGCTGTGGGTACCGTCGAGCGAATTCGCAACCGATCATCGGGTGCAGAGGGCAACGCTGCAGATGTTGATGAAGAAATTGAACCGATCGAGACGAGCGGCACGTAGCCGGCGTGAGTTCTGCCACAGGCTCCCCCAATCATCCCAGTTTTACTGCGACGAGTAGGCCTTCGCCCAAAGGCGCAAACCGATCCCGCCCATTTCTACGGTAACCCCATGCCGCTCGGCCTCAAGCGCTTCCAAGCTACCGGTGACCTCCACTTCATCACTTTTAGCCGGGTGCTCCAGGACGCGACCGTCTCACCGTCGTTTACCTGGGTTCCACCTGCCGAAGGCCGGAGCGAGAGCGACTCAGTATTGCCGTTCCTTCTTCCGGCCGCCCAACCTGTCAAGCCCCAGAACAGCAAAACCCCGCTCCAGACAAGGCGATCTCACTGGCGCAACTCCCACCCTCCAACAGCTATCCTGAATGCAAGGGGATTCAAACCAACCCCGCCCTATTGGAGGCAACACGCGCGTAACCACCCTTTTGAATACTTTCCCCGCAACTTCAATCAATAGAATACTTTGCACAAAGGTCCAGACCTAAGCGCTCTGTTATGAAGACTTTGACTAATTTGTAGGGGGGGAGGGGGAGAGGTGAGGGTACCCTCAGAAAGCCCCAATCCCCGTAATCGCCTGCCCGATGATCAACGTGTGGATGTCATGCGTCCCCTCATACGTCTTCACCGACTCCAGGTTCATCATGTGCCGCATGATCGGGTAGTCGTCCACGATCCCCGCCGCCCCCATCACATCCCGCGCCATCCGCGCCGTCTCGAGCGCCATCCAGACATTGTTCCGCTTCGCCATCGAAATCTGCTCCGTCGAAACCTTGCCCGCATCCTTCAGCCGCCCCACCTGCAAGGACAACAGCTGTGCCTTCGTGATCTCCGTCACCATCCATACCAGCTTCTCTTGCACCAGCTGGTGACTCGCGATCGGGGACTCCCGGAACTGCTTCCGGTCTTTCGCATAGTTCAAGGCAGTCTCGTAGCAGTCCATCGCCGCCCCGATCGCCCCCCACCCGATCCCATACCGCGCCTGGTTCAGACACATCAGCGGCGCGCTCAGACCGCTAGCACCGGGCAGCGCGTTCTCGACCGGCACCCGCACATCCTGCATCGACAGCCCCGATGTCACCGACGCCCGCAGCGACCACTTGCCATGCACATCGGTCGCCTTGAAGCCCGGCCGGTCCGTCTCAACCAGAAACCCCCGCATCTTCCCCGCGTCGCTCTCGTCCCGTGCCCAGATCACCGCAACATCTGCGATCGATCCCGACGTGATCCACATCTTCTCCCCGTTCAGCACATATTCCCCGCCATCCCGCCGAGCCCGCGACCGCATCCCGCCAGGATTCGACCCGAAGTCCGGCTCCGTCAGCCCGAAGCACCCCAGCAACTCCCCCTTCGCCATCCCCGGCAGCCACCGCTCCTTCTGCGCCTCCGACCCAAACGTGTAGATCGGATACATCACCAGCGCCGACTGCACACTCACAAAGCTCCGCACCCCCGAGTCCCCCCGCTCCAGCTCCTGCGTCATCAGGCCATACTCGACGTTGTTCATCCCCGCGCATCCATACCCCTCGAGGTTCGCGCCGAAGAACCCCATCCCCCCCATCGGCTTCACCAGCTCTCGCGGAAACCGCCCCTCCCGAAAGCAACCGTCGATCACCGGCTTTAGCTCCGCATCGATAAACTCACGCGTCGAATCGCGAACCAGTCTCTCGTCCGCACTCAGCAGCGTGTCCATCTGCATAAAATCGGTTCCCACGCAACCTCCGTCCCTGCCTGTCGCAGATCGATCCTATGTTCCGGAACGGAGATCGGCAAATCCCACATGCGCCACACGCAAACCCGTCCTTCCTCAGCAGGCGTATGGCTGCGGAGCCATCACACCGGGTGCCATGCCACCAATCGAGCAGAAGGTCAGCACTGGCATTTCATACTCTCCAGCCAGCAGCAGGGCGCCACCTCCCGAGGGCGCAAGACATACCCGGTCCTTGCCAGACATTTTCGCCGCATACATCGCCTCATCCGCCGATCGCACCAGCAGCTCCGCGCTCGCCGCCATCTGCGGAAACATGCTGACCCCGATGCTGGTCGAATAGCTCAGCCGGTGTCCATCGATCACCACCGGCTCCCGTGCCGACCGCAGGATCCGGTTCGCCAGACCGATCGCCTCCTTCTCCGACGCGCACTCCGGCAGCAAAATGGTGAACTCGTCTTCGCCGATGCGCGCTGCCACATCGTTCCCTCTCAGGCATTGGCTGATCCGCGTCGCTGCCTCGCACAGAAACAGGTCGCCCACTTTGTGCGAGCGCCGGTCCTTGATCTGTTTGAACCCATCCAGGTCGATATAGAGCATCGCAGTCTGCCGCCGCTCCTCATTCGCGTCATCCAGGCAAGACTCGAGCATCCTGTTCATGTACAGCCGATTCGGCAGCCCCGTGAGGCAGTCGCGCTACGCCGCCACGGACAGCTCATAGTTGTCCGAGACCTGCTGCTCATAGAGCTTGTTCAGCTTCCTGCCTTGGATCAGGCAATACATCGGATACACCACTCCCGCGCCTAGAAAGCTCAACAGGTGAGCCTCTCCCGAGAACAGATGGCCAACCATCAGCGGCGCAACAGCAGACCTAAAGCGCCTTCCATCAGCCGTCGATCATGCACGAGCAGATTGACCGTCGCAAATGCAATTCCAGCGTGGTACAGCAGCAGCATAAGAACGTCCCGGTCATGGCAGCCAAACATATAAATGGCGGAGCCGGACACCATCCCCCACATCGCCGCGCACGAGAGCAGCAGACCCACATGCATCCGCTCCAATCGCCGCTGCCTCGCATTTAGATCGGCCCGTAGGCGCCTCACGACATACCCACGGAGCGCGGACTGCAAAAGCGTCGACAGGATCGCGAAGGACATCAGCAGTGGCGCGCGCTGCAGCAGCCCGGTCGTGACCGCAACCAGAACCACACAGAGCGGGTGAGCCCAAATCCCCTGCTTCGACCCTTCCGTTAGGTCCTGCTGAACCTTCACCGATAGCTTTGCGCGTTTGTCCAATGTCCACATACACCTCCTACCGGCAGTCACGGACATTGCTTTAGATCGTCCGGTGTAGGCTCGCCGGTCGTCTTTCCCTGGCCGATATGCTGTTCCCCGCGGGATCTCCACCCGCCTTCCTGTATTCTTGGGAGACCCGGCAGCAGTTTGCCGGGATCGGCTGCCTCCGGGGTCTACGCCGGCACACGGCGCCTTCGCCCGCCACTCAATCCCAGCTCTCGCGATCCACTTTGGCGACCCATCGACACGCAGCAGACTTCCCGGCTGTCTCCCCAGGAAAGGCATCACGAACTTGAGCACTCCGCAGCCCCCCTCGGCCGATCAACTCGCCACCGCCCGCCTCGCCCATTGGCGACAGAATGCCGTCAGCGCCGCTGAAGCTCCAGCCGCCGCCCTCCTCACCCTCGATTCAGTCCGCAACTTCGTCTCATCCTGCGGCCTTCTTCTGTTTGCCCCCAGACCTCAGCTCATCCCCTCGCCCGCCCCCTCCCTCGTTGAGGCCACGCTCGGCATGGCAAACTCTGCTCCCACCCTGGCCGAGTCCGCCGTCGCCCGCACCCTGCTCGCTCGCCTCATCGCCGAGGGCAGCGCCGTCCCGCTGAATCTGCTCGGAGCCCCCTCCACCACGCCCGACGCACCTGACTTCATCGCCTCCGCAGCTACTTTCTCGTACATCTTCACCCTCCGCGGCGATAAGGCCTTCAAGCAGCCCCCCTCCACCAGCGGCGCCACCAAAGTAAGCCCGCTCGCCCTCAACACCTACAATCTGCTTGTCGAAAAGGGTCCCACCAGCGCCTACGATCTCGTCACCCAACTCGGCAAAGAGGTCACCGAGGCCGCAGTCCTTCGGTCCTTGAGCGAGCTCTGGCAGCACCTCCGGGTCCTCCCTGTTCCGCAGGCAGATGGCGGCGCAACACTGTGGGAGACCGTCGCCAACCGCTTCACCAAGCAGCTCAAGGCGGGTGCCAACGCCGGTCAGCCCACCGCTCTCTCAGCTCTCATCAGCTTGTATCTGTCCCAATCCCTTCTCGCTACCGAGAACGATGTGGAGACCTTTCTTTCGCCTCTCGCACCCCGCTCGCGCGTTCGCGACGTCCTCCACGCGCTCACCGGCGCCCGGCAGCTCGAGACCATCGCGATCGACGGCAAGACTCATCTCCACATCCACGGCGAACTCCCTCAGTTCCTTGCACCTGCCGACAGCTCCGATTCTGAGCAGCATCTCGAGCCCGATACCGCCGCCGTCGAACTTGCGGAAGACGGCACCCGGATTAAGAAGTTCATCGCCAAGCCACGCAAGGTCGGCACCGGTTATGTCGAGCGCGCGAAGCCCTTCACCAGTCGTCCCGCGCGCGAAGCCCGCCCATTCGATCGAAAGGCGCCCCCGTCTCGCGATCGCGAAAGCCGCCCCTTCAGTAAACCCGCCGGCAAGTTCGCGGGGAGATCCGCCGGTACCTTCTCCCCCCGTCCGGCCTTCAACAAGCCGTGGGACGAAGAAAAGCAACAGCGCGCCGCACGCGAGGCCGCCCCAGCTTCCGACGCGAACTCAGGCGACCAGCTGTACAAGGATATTGACCTGGACGCGAACTCTCCAACGGCCGCCGCAACCCCGCCCCGCCCCGCCTCTCGCCCCTCGAAGCCGCCCTTTGCCGCCAAATCACGTTTCGGCGGAGATCGGCCGGCCTTCGGTCGAAAACCCGCACCAGGCGGAGATCGCCCGGCCTACAGAAGTGACCGCCCCTCCCCCAGTCGCGATTCCGGCTCCGAAGCTCGCCCTCCCCGTCGCGACTTCACGCCGCGCGATTCCGCAGACAGCCGTCCTCCGCGTCGCGACTTCTCCGCGTCGGGCAAGCCGTCCTTCAGCGACCGCAAACCCTACTCGAAGCCCGGCTTCGGCGACCGCAAACGGGAAGGCTTCACCAGCCGTCCAGGGGGCGATCGCCCCGCCTTCAACGACAGGGGCCCCGCCTCCAACGACAGGGGCCCCGCCTCCAACGACAAGGAACCGCGCCCATTTCGCCGCGACGAATCTGCACCTGAGAGCCGCCCACCGCGCCGCGACTTCGCACCTCGCTCCGGCGATGCTCCCGGCCGCCCACCCCGCCGCGACTTCGCTCCTCGCTCCGGCGATGGCCATGCACGCCCGCCCCGCCGCGACTTCGCCCCTCGCTCCGATAGCTCAGCAGGCGAGAGCTTCAGCAAACCTCGATTCCCTCGCGCTCGTCAGGATGGCGACGCTCCAGGCGAGAGCTCCCGGCCCGACCGCCCTGCCTTCCGCAAATTCGATGCGCCTCGCGGCCCACGCAAGCCCTTCACCCCGCGCGAGGGTGGCGAGTCCCGTCCACCGCGCCGCGACTCCGCAGGCTCCGGGAAGTCTTTCTCCGGTCCCGGCAAACCGCCGTTCGGCGCCGGAAGACGCGACGACAGATCAGGCCCGGGCACCGGTTCCGGCAGCCGCGAAGGCGGCTTCCCGGGCAAACGCGAAGGCAGCGGATACGCCGGAAAGAAACCCTTCAGCGCCGCATCGGGTAGCTCCGCCGCCAAGAAGAAATCTTTCTCCGGCAAACCCGCAGGACGTCGTGGCCCAGACGCCCCCGGCGTTAGCACCTTTGACAAGTTCAAGGGCGGCAACAAGCCTTGGGGTAAGCGTCCCCCCGGCCGCAAACCCAAACCCGAAGGGGGAGAGGCATAATATTCATCGTGCCTACTCCTCCCCAGATCCCTTCACCCAACCCGCGCGATTCCGCATCCTCACAGAAGGCCCCGTCCGCCAGACGCGATCGGCCCATCATCGCTATCGATGGCCCGGCCGGCGCCGGTAAGTCCACCCTCGCCGCCCACCTCGCCCGGCGCTTCGGCTTCCTCAACCTCGAGACCGGGGCCATGTACCGTGCGCTCGCCCTCAAAGCCATCGAAAACGATCTCGACTTCGACGACGAGGCCCCGCTCCTCGCCCTCGCCAGCCAGACATCCATCACCCTCGAGCCCAATCGCGACGGCAACCGCGTCCTGCTCGACAAGATGGACGTCAGCCGCCGCGTCCGCGAGCCCGATGTTACCGCCGCTGCCTCCCGCGTCTCCGTGCACCCTCATCTCCGGGCATGGATGGTTGTGCAGCAACGCGCGCTCGGCCAGGCCGGCGGAGTGGTCATGGAAGGCCGCGATATCGGCACCGAAGTCTTTCCCGACGCCGAGGTCAAGATCTTCCTCGACGCCGCTCCAGAAGTTCGCGGAAACCGCCGCTTTCAGCAGAACTCCATCGCCCCCATCCCCGCCGCTCCCGCGGACCTCCAGACCGAGCAGGCCATCCTCCACGATCTGCAGGAGCGTGACACCCGCGACCGCAACCGCGCCGACTCGCCCCTTCAACCCGCTCCCGACGCAACCCTCATCGACTCCACCGCCCTTACCCTCGAGGAAGTTCTCGCCCGAGCGGAAGACGTCATTCGCTCCCACATCCCCGCATAGTCGGAAACATCCGGCCGTGCTGCCCTAACTTCAGTGCAAAATTAAGAAATCCCAACTTTTCCACTGGAAAATTTGCCAGCTATGCTAACCTCTGCACATCGTTAGAAACAGATTGGTTTTCTGCAAGCTTGGCCTGTTGAAACCCCGATTTGAATCAAGCGGCAAATTCAAAGCCTTAAGGAATACATCAACATGGAACAGGGAACAGTGAAGTGGTTTAACGATGCAAAGGGATTTGGTTTCATCAGCCGTCAGAATGGCGAAGACGTCTTCGTTCACTACTCCGCCATCAACTCGAACGGCTTCAAAAGCCTCCAGGAAGGTCAGGCCGTCCAGTTCAACGTAGTCAAAGGACCCAAAGGCTGGCAGGCATCCGACGTTCAGCCTCTCTAGGCTGAACCCGGCTATACACCAAGTTTCGCGAAAGGGGAGTGGTGCCGGCCACTCCCCTTCGCCATTTAACCCCGCCTTGCCGAAACGACGACCACCTCCGAAAAACGCGGCACGTCCATCCCGGTGACAAACCATACATCCCCAACCTCGGTGCATCACTCCTAGCGAGTGTGGCCAGCGCGAACTCCATCCAGCAGACCGGCACTCAGAAGCAAGGGAAGCGCAGCAGTCCCGCCTCCGTTCTTCTGGCCTTTCTGCTCACTGCTGTCCTGTGGTTCGCGTTCGTCGGCACCAAAAATCCGCACGAGCTCGAAGTTGGATTTGTCTCCGCGATATTGGCTGTTCTCTTCTCCGCCTTCGTCGGGCGCCGCAGCCAGAGTCGCATCTCTCTTTCACTGAAGGACCTCCTTCAGGCCTGGCGGATCCCCGGATACGTCCTCAGCGACATCTGGCAGATCACCGTCGTGCTCGCAAAAGATCTCCTGAATATCTCTCCGGCGAAATCGCTCTTCCGGGTCTGTCCCTTCGCGCTCAGCGACGATGACTCCATCGACCTCGGCCGGCGAGTCCTCGCGACTGCCTACACCACCGCCACTCCCAGCATCATCGTCATTGGGATCGATGTCGAACAGCACCGCATGCTTTTTCATCAGATTGAACGCACGGACATCCCCGTCATGACCAGGGCGCTCGGAGCCCATTCGTGAACGCCTGGCTCACCGCCGCCGTGCTCGTCTCCGCCGCCCTCCTGCCCTGCGCGCACATGTCCCTGCGCGGCTCCCCCGATCGCCGTCTCGTAGGCCTCGAGATGACCGGCATCGTGGTCATTATCGCCATGGTTCTCTTCACCATCGCCTTCGGCCGCGCTCCGTTCATCGACCTTCCCCTGGCCCTCGCAGTCATGTCCTTCGGCGGCGGCCTCGTCTTCGCCCGCTTCCTGGAGAAACATCTGTGACGGCCCAAGCCATCTTCTTAGACACGCTCCTTGCACTCACCGTGGCGTCAACCTGGATCGGTGTCCTCGGCATGCTCCGTATGCGCGAGCCCATGCAGGCCCTGCACTACCTCTCCCTTCCCGGCACCCTCGGGGTCATCGCGCTCACATCTGCTGTCTTCCTTGAGACTGGCCCGAGCCCCGTTGCATGGAAGACCCTGCTGATTGCATTCATCCTCCTCGGCATCAACTCCGTCATCACCCACGCCACTGCGCGCGCCTTCCGCACCCGCGATCTCGGCCACTGGCAGCCCCGCGATCGCGACCCCATGGAATTTGTTCCGCCAGCTTCCCTCTCTGAATCTCCCGCCCCGGAGGAGACCCGCCCGTGAGTTGGTTCGGTGCCGCCATCCTTCTTCTCATTGCTGTCAGCGGTCTCGCCGTCGTCCGCACCCGCGATGTTACCGCGCAGATCGTCTCGCTCGGCTTCTACGGCGTCCTCACCGCCCTCATGTTTTTCTACTTCCAGGCGCCCGACGTAGCTCTCTCCCAGATCACCGTCGGCGCCGTCGCTCTTCCGCTCATGGTCATGCTCGCCATCTCCCGCATGAAGTTCCGCCACGCCGCAAAGGAGACCGGAGCCAAAGAACAAGTGCCTGGGCAAACAACGCAAAATCCTGCTGGAGACGCGCAGCATGACTGAGCGAACCCGCCTCCGCATCTTCCTTCCTTTCGTCACCCTCTTCTTCGGGCTGTTCGTCTACGCAGCCCACAACCTGCCTGCGTGGGGCGACTACCGCGGCCCCTACGGCGACCAGATCTCCACCCTCGCCGTCTACGAGCGCCACGCCACCGACGCCGTCAACGCCATCAACTACGACTTCCGCGGCTTCGACACCCTCGGCGAAGAGTTCATCCTCTTCACTGCCGTCCTCGGCGTCATGCTGCTCCTTCGCCGCGATCCCGATACCGATCCGCAACACGTCAAAGAGGTCGCCAGCAGCAAGCTTGGCGACCGGCCCGTCCTCAGCAGCACCGTCCGCGCCTTCACCCTTCCCGCCATCCTGGTCACCGTCGTCTTTGGCCTGTACCTCGGGCTCCACGGACAGCTAACCCCCGGTGGTGGCTTTCACGCGGGCGTCATCCTCGCGACCGCTCCTCTCCTCCTCTACATCTCCGAGAACACCGAGGCCTTCAAAAATTCCACCTCGCATGTGGCCATCGAAGTCATCGAAGCAGTCGGTGCAGGCTCCTACGCTCTGATCGGCGTAGCCCCCCTTCTCGCCGGTCTTCCCCTCCTCACCAACATCCTTCCGATGGGAACCACCGGCGACGTCTTCTCTTCTGGAACCATTGCGCTTATCAGCGCCTGCGTCGGCGTGGAAGTCACCGCCGCGTTCCTCCTCGTCATCTACACCTACCTGCAGGAGATCATCACCGGCCAGGTGCCGGAACAATAACCATGCCCTACATTCTCTCCATGCTCCCCTACATCGTCGCCGCCTGGCTCTTCTGCTGCGGCCTCTACGGCCTTGTCACCAGCCGGCACCTCGTCCACTCCGTCGTCTGCCTCGCCATCCTCCAAAGCTCCACCTACATGCTTCTGCTCGGCATCGGCTACCGGGTTGGTGGAGCGGCTCCCGTCTTCGCCGATATCAGCCCCGGCCGCCTCACCGTCGATCCCGTCGTCCAGGCCCTCATGCTCACCGATGTCGTCGTCGAGGCCGTCGTCGTCGCCCTCCTCCTCGCCATGGTCGTCAAAGCCTTCGAGAAGTCGGGCTGCATCGACCCCGCCGACCTCCGCACGTTAAGAGGGTAGGGAAGAGCGCAATGCACAAACTGCTGCAAGCTCTGCCCGCACTTCCCGTTGTCGTTCCCCTCCTCGGAGCAGCGCTGCTTGCCGCTCTTCGAAAGTGGCTCCCCCGCGCCGCTCACGACAGCATGGGCATCGCCGTCGCCGCCACCAACCTCATCGTCTGCTCCGTTCTCCTCTCGCACTCGCTTCACCAAACCATCGTCTACTGTTTCGGCAACTGGTACCCCCGCGGCCCCATCGTCCTCGGCATCTGCTTCGTGGTCGATCCCGTCTCCGCCGGCCTCGCGACCCTTGCCGCTCTCCTCACCACGCTCGCCCTCCTCTTCTCCTGGCGCTTCGTCGACTCCGGCGACAAGCACCTCCATCCGCTCATGCTCGTCTTCCTCGCCGGCATGTCCGGCTTCTCGCTCACCGGAGACCTCTTCAACCTGTTCGTCTTCTTCGAGCTCATGAGCACCGCCGCCTTCGCCCTTTGCGGCCTCAATCAGCGCGAGCCCGCTCCCCTCCAGGGCGCCTTCAACTTCGCCGTCACCAACACCATCGCCGCCTTCCTTTCGCTCACCGGCATCGCCCTCCTTTATGCAGTCACCGGCGCCCTCAACATGGCACAGATCGGGTTACAGATCGGATCCCGCCACGATCCGCTCGTCCTGTTCGCCTACACCCTCCTCCTCTGCGGATTCCTCACCAAGGCCGCTCTTGTCCCCTTCCACTTCTGGCTCGCCGACGCCCACGCCGTCTCCCCCACGCCCGTCTGTGTCCTCTTCTCCGGCCTCATGGTCGAGCTCGGCCTCTACGCCGTCCTCCGCCTCCACGCCGTCGTCTTCGAAGGCTCCTTCGCTGCCCACGCCGGGCACCTGCGCCTCATCCTGCTCGCCCTCGGCACCCTCACCGCCCTGCTCGGCGGCATCATGTGCTACGCCGAGCACCACCTCAAACGCCTGCTCGCCTTCTCCACCATCAGCCACTCCGGCCTCATGCTCCTCGCGCTCGCCCTCATGACGCCCGCCTCCGTCGCCGGCTTCCTCCTCTATCTCCTCGCGCACGCCTTCGTGAAGTCCGCGCTCTTCTTCGTCGCCGGCATCCTCCTCCACCGCCTCCGCTCCATGTCCGAACCCAAGCTCTTCGGCAAAGGCCGCGCTCTCCCGTTCACCGCCGCCCTCTGGTTCCTCGGAGCCCTCGGTCTCGCAGGCGTTCCCATCTTCGCCACCATGCAGGCCGAAGCCCTCACCTCAACCGCAGCCGAAGACCTCCACGTGCGATGGATCTCCTGGATCTTCCTTCTCGCGGGAGCCCTCACCGGCGCAGCGGTCCTCCGTGTTGGCATGCACACCTTCCTCGGCCTCGGGACCTCTCCCCTCACCGACCGCTCCGCCGATGTCGACGAACTCCCCGAGACCCCCGACGGCAATCAACGCACTCCGTGGTACCTCATCACCCCGCCCACCCTCTGCATCCTCGCCGCCATCGCGCTTACCTTTACCCCCTCCATCCGCCTCGCCATGGTGGAGAGCTCCAACCGCCTCCTCTCGCAATCCACCTACATCACGACCGTCTTCAAAGGCTCAGCCTATCCGCCCGCAGCTCCTGCCCTCCGTCCACACACCGCCTCCGCTGCCGTCCGAGGCTCCGCCGCCGGCCTCCTCGCGCTCGCCCTGGCCATCACCTCCGTCTTTCGGAAACGTATCCCGCGACCCCTTCGCCTGGGAGGTCTTCTTGAGGGCCCACTCACCCCGCTTCGCGAACTCCACAGCGGACACCCCGGCGACTACGTTCTCTGGATGACCGTCGGCGCTGCCACCCTTGGCCTCAGCATCATGCTCTTGGTCCGCTAGACCAGCCTGTCGGGCGTGCTCTAAACGTCGTTGCCTAGATGAAAGATCGGCTTCACGCCCTCCGCTCGACCAAGCAGTGCCTGCTCTTCTCCTGCGTCGAGCGGCTGGAAGTTCTGGGCCACGTCCATCGCGAGCCGGAAGTATCGCTCGTCCCCGGGCGGCAGAGCCGCTGTGACCGGGTGTCCCAGCGTCCATCGCAAACCCAGCGAGGCCTCGTCTGGAAACGCCGCGGGCTGATACCAGCATTTAGGCTCCGGGTGATCATGCTTCTGATCATCGGCCCACACCGTTTTGGCCATGCCCTTGAGGGCGAGGACACCCATCTTCTTCTCCTGCGCGCGCTTCAGGATCTGCGGTCCAAAGTTCGCCCGGCTGAACAGAACCCAGTTCACCGGAAACAGAATCGTGTCGAACGGATACCGATCCATCGCCGCCAGCGCCGTCTCAGCCGAGTGGGCAGAAAAGCCGATAAATCGGATTTTGCCCTCCTTCTTCGCAGCCTCCATAGTCTCGATCGCTCCCCCGGGCGCCAGCACCTCGTCCAGATCCGTCATCTTCGTGAGCGCATGAAACTGGTACAGATCAACATGGTCGGTCTTCAGCAGCTTCAGCGATTGCTCGAGCTGAGCCCGCGATTCGTCTCGCGTTCGACCCTCCGTCTTGCAGGCAAGGAAGCAGCTCTTGCGATAGGGCGCGAGCGCCGGTCCCAGGCGCTCCTGGGCATTGCCATAGCTCGGTGCAACATCGAAATAGTTCACGCCCCGGTCCACAGCTTCGGCGACGATGTTGCTGGCCGCACCCGTCTCCTCATTCATCACGACGATTCCACCGAAGCCGATGATTGAAAGTTTCTCGCCGGTCCGGCCGAGCGCTCGGCGTGGGATGACGCGTGACGGCGTCAGCGGCATCGCGTGAAGGGGATCACAGCCGGCCAGCACTGCCGCACTGGCAGCCTGGCGAAGAAAGGTACGACGTTTCATAGATAGACCTCCAAAAGCGATGTGGGAGCGATCTGGCCAACTCTCTTATGCCAAGCCCGCCACCCCCTATAATCGCCCCATCGCCGTGCCCCCGTCCAAACAATCACCACCCCAGCTGTACCTCCTCGTCATGACCGCGACCATCATCCCAGCAGTCAACGCCGGCGTGAAGCGTTCCGACCCGAAGCTCCGCCTCGAAGACTACAAGCAGGCCCTCCGCTTCTGGCTCCGCTATCCCCACCCCGCCGCCCGCCGCATCCTCCTCCTCGAGAACTCCGGCGCCGATCTCTCCGAGCTCCAGCACATCGCCGCCCACGAGAACCCCCTCGCCAAACAAGTCGAGATCCTCTCCATCCCCGGCAATGAAATTCCGGCAGGCAGGAACTACGGATACACCGAGATGCAGCTCCTCGACCGGGGCTTGGTCCTCAGCCGCCTTCGCCCCCATACCACTCATATGATCAAGGTCACCGGCCGCCTCACCTTCCCCACTCTCGGCCGCGCCCTCGACCTCACCCCCACTCCCTTCGACGTCCTCATCGACTTCCGCAAACTCGGCTTCCCCCGCCGCGGCTTCGACGCCCACACCCAGATCTTCGTCGCCTCCCACACCTTCTACGACCGCGTCCTCCGCGACTCCTGCAACGACATGAACTCGACCGATATCCGCCTCCTCGAGCACCTCATCGCCCACCGGATCGCCCCCTTCCGCGGCCAGCCCGGCATCCACCTCCGCTTCCCCTGCAACGTGGAGCCCGTAGGCGTCTCCGGCTTCTCCTCCAAGCCTTACAACACCCCCATTCAAACCTTCACCCGAGCCACCCGCGCCCTCCTCCGGAAGCTAGCCCCTAATTTCTGGTTCTGAGCTTTCTGATCTTCAAACTCGGCCCCGAACCTCAGCCGAAAAACATCACTCCTTCACCTCACCCGCACCCGGCAGCATCGTCGCCGATCCCTTGAACTTCCGGAAATCCGAGTCCTCCACCCGCACACTCCCATCAAAGTTGAAGAACAGCATCGCTCGCGCCGCTCCATGTCCCTCAAGCCTTACCGGCAGCCATACCTCCCCATTCACTCGCTTCTGCTCCATCGAAAAGTTCGTGTCCTTACGAATATTCACTAGCAGACCACCGCCGATCTTGAACGCATTGAGAAACCTTCCCTCCAGCTTCACGATCGTCTTATCCTGCTCATCCACCCACACCGTCCCCGCCAGATCCCGGATCACATCCTCCATCCGGTTGCGCGTCTTTGCCTTCGGATCGCCCGCATAGTCCACCGCGATCGCGTCGCGCCCATTCAACTCCACCCGCCGCTCATTCGTAAACACTCCCAGCTCCAGAAACCTCGACACCGTCACCTCCTCATCCCCCCTCGGGCTGGTCTGCTTCCCCTTCGCATCGTTCCGCTCGCGCCTCGCCTTCGCCTTCGCCTTCGCCTTCGCCACCTCCTTGTCGATGCGCTCGTCCTCTTTCCGAAGCTCCTCCGCGCTCAGGTCCTTTCCGTCCTTGCTCAACAGCTTCCGCACCGGCACACCCTGCAGCCAGAAGACGTCGTACACCTTCACCGCGCGCCTCTTCACCCCGCCGCGCCCATTGCCCTCCTCATCCGTCTCCACCGATCGGTAGATATAGTCCTTCAGCGCCGCCTCATCCGCCCTCTGGTGCGCCTCCACTTCGTGCATCAACACACCCACATCCGGCAAAGGTCGCTCCGGCCCGCCCTCCACTCGAACCGTCTCCTTCGCGTCCCCACTCGCCGCCGCCGCAGCCTGTGCCATCCCTGGTATGCCTGAGAAACTTGCCCCGAGAGCCGTCACGGCCAAAAGGAGAGTCGATACCAGGACTCGCCGAAGTCCACCCGCCCGCAGCAGATCCGTACCCGATCTCATAGCCCGATCATAGTCATGCTGGTTGAGCGGCTTCTGGCCGAATATCACGCCACGCCTTGGTCCACCCGCAGGTTCACCCCCTCACTCCCCTGTGCGCCCCCCCTCCGAAAGGTCTAGCATAGAGGGGTACGCGCCACTCATCGCGCGATCTTCTGCGAGGATTCACAATGCCCACCAAGGTAGGGACCAGCTCCCAGCCAGCTTCCGCGAGCCCAGCAGCAACTCCCCAACAGAGCTCCACCATAAACGGCAACCAGACCCACATCGAACCCCACCTCAACCGCGAGCAGATCTTCGACATCTTCCGCCGCTGGGGCTATCTCCAGGCCAACCTCGACCCCCTCGGCCAGTATCTCGCTCCCGAACCCTTCCCCACACCCGCTCCCGAGGGCGACATCGCCCGCGAAGCCCGCAGCTTTTACTGCTCAACCGTCGCAGCCGAGTTCATGCACATCGCGAATCCCGACCAGCGCCAGTGGCTCCAGCAACAGATCGAGCAAGCACCGCCCACCTCCGATCAGGCCCACACCCTCACCGGCCTCGTCCGCGCCGACGTCTTCGAGCAGGTTATCCAGTCCCGCTACCTCGGCACCAAACGCTTCTCGCTCGAAGGCCTCACCGCACTCATACCCTTCCTCGACCAGCTCCTCTCCACCGCCGCGGATAGCGGCGTTACCACCTGCGTCCTCGGCCTCAGCCATCGCGGCCGTCTCAACGTCATGGCCAACATCATCGGGCGCTCCGCCACCGAGATCTTCACCAAGTTCGAGGACGTCGACCCCCGCTCCACCCTCGGCGGCGGCGATGTCAAATACCACATCGGCGCTACCGGCCAGTTCCGCTCGACCGGGGGCAAGACCGTCGCCCTCCACCTCGCCTCCAACCCCAGCCATCTCGAAGCCGTCGACCCCGTTGTCCTGGGCCGCGTTCGCGCCAAGCAGGAGCGCATCGCCCTCGCATCCCCATCCGGAAAGGATCAGGTCATGCCGCTGCTCGTCCACGGCGATGCAGCCTTCGCAGGGCAGGGAATCGTGGCGGAAACCTTCAACATGGCCACCCTCCGCGGCTACGACGTCGGCGGAACCGTGCACGTCATCGTCAACAACCTCCTCGGCTTCACCGCCAGCCCGGAAGAGTCGAACTCCTCCCGCTTCTCGACCGATATCGCCAAACGCCTTCCCATCCCCATCTTTCATGTCAACGCCGAAGATCCAGACGCCGTCGTCCGCGTCGCCCGTATCGCCGCCGAGTTCCGCCAGCGCTTCCACGCGGACGTCGTCGTCGACCTCGTTGGATACCGTCGCCACGGACATAGCGAAGTGGACGATCCCACCGTCACCCAGCCCCGTCGCTACGCCGTCATCAAGGAGCGCGCTCCGCTCTTCCAGCTCTATGCGAAACAGATTGGCGTCGATCCTGCCTCCGAAGTCGCCACCGTTCAGGGGGAGTTCCTGGACGCGCAAAAGGCAGCGACCAAAGCCGAGCACATCCCGCACTTCTCCGAGCTGCCTGGCTACTGGGGCAAGTTTCATGGCGGCGATCTCCTGCCGACTGACCAGGTCTCAACCGGTCTCCCAGCCGAAAAGGTCACCGAGCTCGTGCAGGCTCTCGTCCGCTACCCAGACGGCTTCAACATTCACCCCAAGGTAAAGAAGCTCTTCGAGCAGCGCGCGGAGATGGGTGCCGGAACCCGCCTCTTCGACTACGGCATGGCCGAGCTCGTCGCCTTCGCCTCCCTCGTCGAAGCGGGAACGCCCGTCCGCCTCACCGGCCAGGACTCCGAACGTGGCACCTTCAACCAGCGCCACTCCGTCCTCACCGACATCGAGACCGAACGCAAGTACATCCCGCTCTCGAACCTGCGCGAGGGCCAGGCGAAGTTCGAGGTCTGCAACTCCCTCCTCTCGGAGGCCGCCGTGCTCGGCTTCGAGTACGGCTTCTCCCGCGACTTCCCCGAGGCCCTCGTTCTCTGGGAGGCACAGTTCGGTGACTTCGCCAACGGCGCCCAGATCATCATCGACCAGTTCATCTCGGCAGGCGAGATCAAGTGGGGCCTGCTCTCCGGCATCACCATGCTCCTCCCCCACGGCTACGAGGGCCAGGGCCCCGAGCACTCCAGCGCCCGCCTCGAACGCTACCTCCAGCTCTGCGCCAACGACAACATGCAGATCTGCCAGCCCTCAAACGCGTCCCAGTACTTCCACCTGCTGCGCCGCCAGGCCCTCCGTCCGTGGAAGAAGCCGCTGATCGTCTTCACACCGAAGAGCATGTTGCGCCACCCCGATGCCTCCTCGCCCCTGTCAGACTTCGCCCGCGACATCTATCAGGACGTGCTTCCCGATAACGACGTTCAGACACCGCGCCGCCTGCTCGTCTGCAGTGGCAAGATCGGCCACAACCTGCGCGTCGAACGCGAAAAGCGCAAGGACATGAGCGTCGGCATCATCTTCCTCGAGCAGCTCTATCCCTGGCCCGAGGCCGGTCTGCAGGCTGCCCTCGACCAGCACCCCGGTGCCCATGAGGTCGTCTGGGTTCAGGAGGAGCCCGCCAACATGGGAGCGCTCACCTATGTCATGCCCCGGCTTCGACGGATGGTCGGCAACCGAGCCGTCCTCAGTATCAAACGCAGCGCATCCGCCAGCCCCGCCACCGGCTCTGCCAAAGCCCACGAGCTCGAGGAGAGAGCGTTGATTGATCTAGCCCTCGGTGGCCCGCGTTAAGCCCGCTCGGGACGGTCCGTCCTGCACTTGGCGTACTCTCTCCACCGGCTACCTATACTAGAAGTAGGGTCAAAGTTATGCCCCTGGCCACCTAGCCAGGGGCTTTGGAATGAATACTTTAGCTGTAAACCTCCTGTTTCGAGGACTTTGAGAACACCAAACGCGCTATGTTCCTGATTGGGGAAACTTTACGGCATTCACCCGGGGGTGGGGGGGCCGCCGCCGGAGACCTGATCGCCTTGCAATTACGGCAGATTGGGCGTGATCTCCCTCACATAGATCTGATGGGATACGACCGGCGCATCCCGTCCCTGATGCAGCGCATACACGCGATCGCGAATCGCTCGGTCGGCCGCCGTCACGCGCTCCCGCGATCGCAGGTAGTCGATCCACGACTCCATCAGAAATGTCTCGTTCAGCACCTCCGGATCAAGCGCGTCCCGGTAGATTCCCCACCGGATAGCTCCGTCACGAAGTCGCACCCCGCCCAGCTCATGGATCGCATGCGTGAACTCGGCATAGAGCTCAGGCGGGATATGGTACTCGATCGAGATACGCACCGGTCCCTCCGTCATGTCCGACTCCTCCCCCGGCAGCAGCGCCAGCTCAGGCGCGGGCCGCTGCCACTGGTGCGGAGTGTGATCGGGTAGGGGGCCCTGCAGGATGTGAAACCGGCGAGCGAGCGGCCAGGAGATCAGAAGCCCCGCGCCTGCGCAGGAGAGCGCAATCGGCGTCGAACTCCGCTCCGCCAGCGCTCCCCACAGGATCGACCCAAGCGCCAGGCCCCCCTGAAACGTCATCAGGTAAGTCCCCAGAGCACGCGCCTGTACCCATGCCGGCACCGCCAGCTGCACCGATACATTCAAAGTCGACATCGCGCTGGTCCAGGCGAAACCCGAAAGTATCAACGCCGGAATGATGACATAAGGGAAACGAACAAAGGCCAGGGTCAACAACGTTCCAGCCTGAACTACGGTCGCCACCGCAAGAATGCGATCCGCACTCAGCCTGGCTCGAACTCGAGGCAGCTGCGTAGCTGCGACGACCGCCCCAACCCCAAGCGAACCGTTCAGAATGCCATACCCCAGCGCCCCCTGATGGAGGTCGCGCTGAGCCACCACCGCCAGCAAAGACCAGATCGCCGACACGAAAAACGTAAACAGGAACGCGCGCAGAAGAGAGGACTGAACCGTTGGCGAGTAGCAAACGTAGCGGAGACCCGATCGTATCGACCCCGCAATCCGCTCCGCCGGAAGCGCGCTCTTGAACAGCGGTGTCCGCTTCCAGTTGAAAAGGACCCAGATGACGCCCGCGAACGAGATCGCGTTCAGGAAAAACACCGACCCCGCCCCCGTTCCCGTCCGCTTGAACGCCGCCACCATCAAGCCACCCAGCGCCGGGCCCACTGCCCGGGCTAGGTTATTACTTGCTGCGTTCAGGGAAACGGTGTCGGGAATGAGATTGCGGGGCACCAACTCCGGCACAATCGCCTGCCAAGCCGGGTTGTTCATCGCCGACCCGATGTTCAGAAGGAAGGTGAAAGCCAGCAGAGTCAGGGGTGAGATGTGGCCCAGAAACGTCAGGATGGCAAGGATCGCAACGCTCGTCAGCATCCAGACTTGCCAGAAGATCAGGAGGCGGCGCCGGTCAAAGATGTCCGCTGTTGCCCCAGCCAGCAAGCCAAGAAGAAGCACAGGGAGACTTGCAGCCGTCTGCATCAATGCAATCAGAAGCGGGGATCCGGTCAATGCAGTCATCAGCCAGGTTCCGGCGGTGTCCTGCATCCACGTCCCGATCGAGGAGATCGTGGATGCAATCCATCGGTCACGAAAGATGGGCAGCTTCAACGGAGCGAACCCGGATCGAGTGGATCGAATGGCGGGCTTTGAAGAAGGACCTGTGTGTACGGAGGGCATCCAGCTCCAATGCTAAGCCGGTGGAGGGCTAACCCGTGCCTGTGCCGTCTGCAAAAGAATCGAACTTGTTCATTGCGCTCATACCCGAGTGCCGCTAGAGTGTTATGGAACAGAGGGAAACAAATTCCCACTCTCAGTAAAAAATTGCCTAGTGGGGCAGACAAGCCCAGGTCTAAACGCCATCGCGTGGCTGGGAACCGAAAATAGTTGCCATTTTTGCACTGTAGTCTCTGCAATATTTTGCAGAGATTGGCTTCTCAAGTGCAAAGGTACAGAACAGAAAGGCAGATCCTGCCGGTGAATCGAATACGTCGCATCCTTTTTCTCTTGCTAACTTTCACACTTATTGCTTCCGCTTCCAAGGGACTCGCATCCACAGACTGTGAAAAGTGGCTGGCCGAGTACAAAAGGAGCTGGCCCAGAAGGTTAGCGTTCAACGCGCCCTCGATGCCAGGCAGCGTGCGCGCAACTATGCCAAGCGGAAGGTGGCACACCTGATTGCGCCCGCCGTCTCTCCGAAACCGCATCCGACTCGTATCTCGAGCACCCGGCCTCACCTCACCCCGGCACAGATGTTGAAGCGATTCGACCTGCTCTGTGGAGAACTTCCGATGGAAGCGACCAACCAGGTACTCGACAGCCGTATGGCACCCGAGGAGTTCATCTCGGAGATGTCGATGGGTGGCCCGGTAGATACCGAGGTTCAGCCATCGACGGATGCTCTGCTTGCAAGCGAAGACTTACCGCCCTATGTACCGGCAGAGTCGTCTCTGGGCACATCCACCGGCCAACCTTTCTGGCCTGTCTACGGCCCAATACCGACGGGCAGCGGCTTCGGCGGTCCTGCGTCCACCTCGGGCGTTCCGATCATCCCACCGATCGCTCCAATTCCAGAGCCGAGCAGCGTGCTTCTCGTGCTCACGGGTACTCTCGGAACGGCCGGATCCATATGGAAACGTCGTCGTTGCGCCTGATTGATCTCTCTGCCTGGGACCCGGAGAAATCCGGGTCTTTGTGTCTGGGCTGATATCTGGATGAACATCCGAAGTGAAATGTAGTCGACCCGAACGCGACCGCTTGTGCGAAACAGCTTTTCGGCTTGTGCGAAACAGCCTCTCGCAAAGAGTGGCCTTAAAGAGGAAACCCACGCAGCGCGGTGGGGGCTGTTGCGTGGGTATTCCGGTAAAGCAACGAAGTGGGTGGACTTCGTTATGACCGACTCAACCCGAAGGGAGTCTTGCCACACTTCGAATGTAATGCGGGGGTCGCGGGATGTCAAGCGTCTTTGCTCACGCACTTCCCGACAAATCAGGTGGCTCGCGAGCTGAGCAGACCTGCGGTTTAGGAGGGCCCTCTGTGTCTCTCAGGACTCTCCTTTCCCAGCCTTCCTAGGTGGTACGGTCTGTAGCTTCAACCAGTTGCGGATCGCCCTATGTTGCCCTGGCTTGATCCCCAAATAGAGTGACGATCCGTGACGCCCTCACGCCTCGCTGCTTCATCACTCCCTACCTCAACGTCAACCAGCCGACTAAGCGCAAACTCCCACCGGAAGCAAAGCGTTCACCCACTGAAATCAGCCGCTACAATCGAACGGACGTCCAATTCCGCTACAGCTAACGCCAGGAGCTAAGAGCTACTCATGTCACAGCGCACTTTCAGCATCGTCAAGCCAGACGCCGTCCGCAAGGGCTACACTGGCGGCATCCTCGCCGAGATCGAAAAGGCCGGCTTCAAAATAGTCGCCATAAAAAAGCTGTCCCTCTCCAAATCCGAAGCCGAAGGCTTCTATCACGTGCATGCCGCTCGGCCGTTCTTCAATGACCTCACCACCTTCATGTCCGGTGGCCCTATATTCCCCATGGTCATCGAGAAGGACAACGCCATTGCCGATCTCCGCAAGCTCATGGGCGCCACTAACCCGGCCAACGCTGAAGAGGGAACCATCCGTAAGAAGTTCGCCAGCTCCATCGAAGAGAACGCCATCCACGGCTCCGACGCCGAAGACACCGCAGCTTTCGAGATCGGTTACTTCTTCGCGGGTTACGAACTCAAGTAGTTACATTCTCTCGAAGAAGGTGGAATAGAGGGCGGCGGAAGCGTTCCGGCCGCCTCCTACTCCTGTCGCCTCTTCTTCTACTCGTGTCGCCTCTACTCCTGTCGCGAAACGTCGTACTTCTCCTTTTTCGCCTGGAACAGCTTCAGATCGAAAGAATCCGCCATCGCCTTGTATCCAGCGTCCTTGGGGTGCAAATGGTCTCCGGAGTCCGCGCTCGCGGCAAACACCTTCGGATTCGCCGGATCCCGCGTAGCTTTTTCAAAATCGATCACCCCATCCAGCAGATTGCTCGTCCTGATCCACTGGTTTACTGTCTCCCGAATCGCTTCGCCCTCCGGAGAGGAGTACCCCGCACCCACATACGGCGTCAGCGTCGCTCCAATCACCTTGATGCCGTGCGTATGCGCCCGCTCCGTCATCTGGCCTAGACCCGTTATCAGATCCTCCGCCGTCACCACGTCATGCGGGTTCTTCGGACCCGCAGAAACCCCGATGTCATTGATTCCTTCCATCAGCACGACGTACTTCACCCCCGCCTGAGCGATCACATCACGGTCAAATCGCGCCAACGCACTCGGCCCTGTTCCGTCATGCAACACACGGTTGCCGCCAATCCCTTGGTTCAGCACACCAAGCTGTGCCGTCTTCTTATCTCGCTGCAACCGCCGTGCCAGCAGATCCGGCCAGCGCGAGTTCGCATCCCGCGTGCTCAGTGCTCCATCCGTGATGCTGTCGCCAAAGCACACAACGGACCCACTCCCGCCTCCGCTTACCTTCACATCCAGGCCCTTCAGAAACGGCCACGAGTAGATCTCCTTGGGCGCCGTCAGCTTCACCCTGCTCACCTCGTTACCCGCGGTCATGTAGTTCGTCTGATCCGCGAACCCATGCACCGACACCTCGTGAATCGTCTGCGCCGGAACGAAAAGACTCACTGCAACATCCGCAAACGCTGGCACCGTGAGGCCCGCAGGATCGCTCACCGCCATCGCTCCCGCCGGAATGGTGATTGAACTCTTCCCGCCAAAGGTCACAGCGTTCGCCGAGGGAAGGCTGATCCCTCCACCACCACTGGCCAGCGCCACATGCGCCGCTCCAATCACCAACGGCTCCGTCCCGAACTCGTTCGTCAGCACCACCCGAAGCATTGGTCCGCCCAGCGAGACGTGCACAATCTCTCGCAAGGTCATATCGCCGCTGCCGTAGCCCCCATCTTTGTTGGTTTCGGCAATCGGAGAGGTCGCCCACGTACCTACCCAATGATCGGGGGCTGGCGGTGTGGCTGCGGAAGCCCGCGCACCCTGCAGGTTGAAGAATGCGGCAACAAAAAAGTAAAGGAGAATATTGCGAGAGTTCATTCGGGATCCTCGAAAAGAGTTCCGTCCATCCTAACTCCCGTTTCACCTCCGCTAATCCCATGACGTATAGTGGCGATGCGCCGCGAAGCACATCGACAGCACCTCCACAAAGCCGCCGCGCCGAGGACATACGTTTCAATGACCAAGAACCTGGTACGCGCTATCCTTCTATTCATGACGACCTCCCTTGCCGCCCACGGCGCCGTGACCAAGGCCTCTTTCGGCACCACCCCCGACGGCAAACCCGTCGACATCTACACGCTCAAGAGCCCGTCCGTCGAAGCCCGCATCATGACCTACGGAGCCCGCATCGTCTCCATCAAAACCGCGGACAAAACCGGTAAGATCGCAGACGTTGTTCTGGGCCACGACACGCTTGCGGGCTACCTCGACGATAAAAAGACCTACTTCGGCGCGATCGTCGGCCGTTATGGCAACCGCATCGCGCACGGGAAGTTCACTATCGACGGACATCAGTTTCAGGCGCCCACCAACGACCACGACATCAATACCCTCCACGGTGGCACCGTCGGCTTCGACTCGCTCGTCTGGACTGGCAAGGAGATCCCCAACGGCGTTGAAATGACGCTCGTCAGCAAAGACGGAGACCAGGGCTTTCCCGGCACCCTCACCGCGCACGTCCGCTACACGCTCACCGGCGGCGCTCTCAAAATCGACTACACCGAGACGACCGATAAGCCCACCGTCGTCAACCTAACCAATCACTCCTATTTCAACCTCGGCGGCGAGGGCTCCGGAACCATCCTCGATGAAGTCATGATGATCAACGGCGATAAGCTGACCCCGACCGATGCCGGCCTCATCCCCACCGGCCAGACGCCCACCGTCGCCAACACGCCCTTCGACTTCTCGAAGCCCACGCCCATCGGCGAGCGCATCAACGCCGGCGATCCACAGCTCAAGATGGCCGGCGGATACGACCACAACTGGATCCTCAACGGTCCTAACGGAACCATGAAGCTCGCCGCGAAGGTCCACGATCCGAAGTCCGGCCGCACCCTCACCGTCACCACCACCGAGCCCGGCGTCCAGTTCTACACCGGCAACTTCCTCGATGGCTCCATTACCGGCCCCGCCGGCCAGAAGTACGTCAAAAACGCCGCATTCTGCCTGGAGACCCAGCACTTCCCGGACTCGCCCAATCACCCCGACTTTCCCTCCACCTTGCTGAAACCCGGCGAGACTCGTCACAGCACCACGGTGTTCACCTTCTCGACCCAACAGTAGGAAACCAGCTCGCACCACGGGCGGCAGCTTCGGTCCTCACGATCGCGCGTGCCGCCCGCAAGCTCCCGTCATGAACAAGGTCATCCCTTCCGCCGAAGCAGCCGTTCAGGACATCCCCGCCGGCGCTACCGTCATGCTCGGCGGCTTCGGCCTCTGCGGCATTCCCGAGAACCTCATCGCAGCGCTCGTAGCCCGCCGCGTCACCGGTCTCCATACCGTCTCCAACAACATGGGCGTCGACGGCTTCGGCATGGGCCTCATGCTCGAAGCTGGCATGATCGCCTCGCACATGGGCAGCTACGTCGGTGAAAACCGTCTCCTCGAACAACAGGTCCTCAGCGGCCAGCTCGCCCTCACCCTGCTTCCCCAGGGCACCCTCGCCGAACGAATCCGCGCCGCCGGTGCCGGCATCCCCGCCTTCTACGTCCCCGCCGGCGTCGGCACGGTCGTCGCCGAGGGCAAGGAGACGCGCTCCTTCAACGGCCGCGACTTCCTCCTCGAACACGCCCTCCCCGCAGACTTCGCCCTCATCAAGGCATGGCGCGGAGACCGTCACGGCAACCTCATCTATCGCAAGACCGCACGCAACTTCAACCCGCTCATGGCCACCGCTGCGAAGGTCACCATCGCCGAAGTCGAAGAGCTCGTCGAGCCCGGCGACCTTGATCCCGCATCCATCGAAACGCCCGGCATCTACGTCAACCGCATCCTCGTCGGCCAGCACTACCTCAAGCCCATCGAGTCCGAGTTCCTCAAGCGCGCCGCGTCCGGTACAAAAGGTGCCAAAGCATGAGCAGCAGCCCCGCATTCAGCCCGCTCTCTGGCCCCCTCTCCGGAAAGGAACGCATCGCCCGCCGCATCGCCCGCGAGCTCCGCGACGGCTTCTACGTCAACCTTGGCATCGGCCTTCCCACGCTCATCGCCTCACACGTCCCGCCCGGCATCGACGTCTTCTTCCAGTCCGAAAACGGCATGCTCGGCGTCGGCCCTCCACCCGCCCCCGGCACCGCCGACCCCGACCTCATCAACGCCGGCAAGCAGCCCGTCACCGAGCTCCCCGGCTGCTCCTACTTCTCCTCCGCCGAGTCCTTCGCCATAATTCGCGGCGGCCACATGGACATGTCCGTCCTCGGCGCCATGCAGGTCGACCAGCACGGCGACCTCGCCAACTGGACCATCCCCGGAAAGATGGTCAAAGGCATGGGCGGGGCCATGGACCTCGTCGCCGGCGCCCGCCGCGTCATTGTCGCCATGGAGCACACCACCCGCGAGGGCGAGCCCCGCATCCTCAACGCCTGCTCCCTTCCGCTCACGGGCCGCGCTGTCGTTCATGACATCGTCACCGAGCTCTGCTGGATCAAAGTCACCCCCGTCGGCCTCCTCCTCACCGAACTCGCCGAGAGCATCACCGCCGAGCAAGTCCAATCCCGCACTGAAGCTCCCCTCATCATCGCGCCCCACCTCGAAAGCATGAAGACGGCCCAGCCCCGACGGTTGTGAGTGGCGCCGTTGCACTGCTCCTCTTGTTGTCATCCTGAGCGCAGCGATCTCACCCGCTTCCCCCCCACGGAGCACCGGACACCTCTGCTCCCTCATTGCTTACCGCCCTTCTTTCTTCCATTCCGAAAGCGCAGCGAGGAAGCTGCTTCTGTGCTCCCACTTTCTGCTGTTGTCATCGCCTCCACTTTGTTTTTGCCCTCCTGAGGGCAGCGATCGCACCCGCTTCTCCCCACGAAGCGCCGGACACCTCCGCTCCCTCATTGCTTACTGCCCTTCTTTCTTCCATTCCGAGCGCAGCGAGGAACCTGCTTTTGGGCGTCTACTTTCTTGCTCTTTTCATCGCCTGCCGTTTGGTTTTGCCCTCCTGAGGGCAGCGATCGCACCCGCTTCCCAACCGAGATTTCACCCCACCAAAGAAGCGCTCTCCCGCCTGGCTCTGCTCTAATATCCTCATCTCTTAAGAAAGCACCAACCATGCCCCAAACCAAATTCGCCTTCGGACAAAGCGGCCTCACCCTCTCGCTCCCCGAAGGCCTCGACTACCACGTCATCGAAAGCCGCTCCGCCAAGCCCCTCCCCGACCCCGTCGCAGCGATCAACCAAGCCCTCGAACACCCAATCGCCGGACGCTCACTCCGCGACCTCGCCACTGGCAAGCGCTCCGCCGCCATCTCCGTTTGCGACATCACCCGCCCCGCCCCTAACCGCCTCACTCTCCCGCCCATTCTCCTCCGCCTGAACCAGGCCGGCATCCCGTCCGACCGCATCACCCTCCTCATCGCCACCGGCCTCCATCGCGCGGCCACTCCGGCCGAACTAGATGCCATCCTCGGTCCCCAAATCGCGGCAGAATACCGCATCATCAACCACGACGCCCGCGACCTCGCCGCCCACCGCCATCTCGGCAGCACTCGCCGCGGCACCCCCATCTACATCGACGAACGCTTCATGGCCGCCGACCTCCACATCACCCTCGGCTTCATCGAGCAGCACCTCATGCTCGGCTTCTCCGGCGGTCGCAAACTTATCGCTCCCGGCCTCGCCGCTGAGCCCACCATCAAGACCATTCACTCGCCCCGCTTCATGCGCGAACCCCTCGCCACTGAGGGCTCGATCGAAGACAACCCGCTCCACGCCGAACTCCTCGAGATTGCGGCCACCGCACGCCACGACTTTCTCCTCGACGTCACCCTCACCCAGTCCCCTAAAACTCAAATAATGGAGATCTCGGGCGTCTTCGCCGGCTCGCCAGTAGAGGCCCACGCCGCGGGTGTCGACTTCCTTCGGCAGACCTCGCTCGAGCCCGTCGACGCCCTCGCCGAAGTCGTCATCACTTCGGCCGCCGGCCATCCCCTCGACCTCACCCTCTACCAGACCATCAAGGGCATCACCGCCGCCGGGCACCTCGTCAAGCCGGGCGGCCGCATACTCATCCTCGGGGAGTGCAGCGAAGGTGCCGGCTCCCCCGAGTTCACCGCCATGCTCCGCCGCTTCACTGGCTACGAAGACCTCCTCGCCGAACTCAGCAACGCACCCGTCCAGATCGATCAGTGGCAGCTCGAAAAACTCGCCCTCACCGGCCTCAACCATGACCTCTTCCTCTACACCCCCGGCGTGCCCGCCACTGACCTCGGTGCCCTCGCCGAACGCACCTTCGACACCCCCGAATCCGCCCTCCATGCCATTCTCAAAGATCTGCCGCCGAACGCCCGCATCGCCCTCATTCCCGAAGGCCCCTACGTCTTCGCCCGCGTCTCCGCCTGATCCCGCTTCCATCGCCGTCCCACAAGAATCTTTCGTTGTCTTGTGTCCTTCTTTCTGTCATTCCCGCGGGGGACACCTGCGTCTCTCATTGTTGGCTCAGACCTAAGCTCCGCCCCCCGCCGAAGCGTTACGATGGAGCGCAAGCTTTATGCTACTGAAGCAGTAATGGAGCCCCGTTGATCCCGATCAGAAACGCAATGATTCTCGCCGCCTGCACCCTCCTCGCCCCTGCCCTCAATGCGCAGTCCACCAGCCCGCAGGCGCCACTCCCGCCCCAACCGCTGCTGGTCGACATGGATCACCGCCCGTCCCTTTCGCTCAACGGCGACTGGCACATCATCGCTGACCCTTACCGCGCCGGCATCTCTTCTTTCCACGGCGCTCCCAACCCCAACGGCTTCTTCAAGGATGAGGTCTACTCGCCAGACTCCAACAAGCTCGTCGAGTACAGCTTTTCAAAAAGCCCCACCATCAAAGTTCCCGGCGACTGGAACACGCAAGCCGAGTGGCTCCGCCTCTATGAGGGCCCTCTCTGGTATCAGCGCCACTTCGATTACACCCCCCAGCCCGGCCACCGCGCCTTCCTCCACATCGGCGCCGCTAATTACCGCTCAAACGTCTTCGTCAACGGCCAGCCCGTCTGCGACCACGAGGGCGGCTTCACCCCCTTCGACTGCGAGATCACCGCCGTCGTCAAGCCCGGAGAAAACGATGCCGTCATCCTCGTCGATAACACCCGCATCGCCGACGGCGTCCCCACCCTCAAGACCGACTGGTACAACTACGGCGGCCTAACCCGCGACGTCTCGGTCGTCACCACCCCAACTACTTTCATCGACGACTACGAGCTCCACCTCGACCGCGCCACCCGCTCAGTCATCGAGGGCTACGTCCACATCCAGGCGGCCGAAGGCGCTACCACCGCCGGGACCCCCGTCACCATCAGCATTGCCGAGCTCCACCTCAGCGCGACCCTCACCACCGACGCAAACGGCCGAGCTCTCGTCAACCTGCCTGCCAAGAACCTCTCCCTCTGGTCCCCCTCGAACCCCAAGCTCTACAAGCTCACCCTCAAGTCCGGAGCCAACAGCGCCGCAGACACTCTAGAAGACGAGATCGGCTTCCGCACCATCGAGACCCGCGGCTCCGAGATCCTCCTCAACGGCCAGCCCATCTTCCTCAAGGGGGTCTGCATCCACGCCGAAGCCCCCATCCGCACCGGCCGCGCCAACACCCAGAAGGATGTCGACACCCTCCTCGGTTGGGTCAAGGAACTAGGCGGCAACTACGCCCGCCTCGCCCACTACCCGCACGACGAGCGCATGACCCGCACCGCCGACAAACTCGGCATCCTCATCTGGTCGGAGGTCCCCGTCTACTGGGCCGAGCAGTTCGACAACGAAGCCGTCTTCAACAAATCCAAACAGCAGCTCACCGAAGAGATCCGCCGGGACCGCAACAAGGCCTCCGTCATCCTCTGGTCCATCGCCAACGAGACCCCCAACACCCCCGCCCGTACCGCTTTTCTCACCCGCTCCGCCGATCTCGTCCATCAACTCGACCCCACCCGCCTGGTCACCGCCGCCCTTCTCGTTCACGGCGACCTCAAGACCAAGTACATCGACGACCCGCTCGGCAAGGCACTCGACGTCATCGGCTTCAACGAGTACATCGGCTGGTACGAGGGCAAGCCCGAGGACGCCGACAATACCGAATGGAAAATCTCCTACGACAAGCCCCTCATAGTCTCCGAGTTCGGCGGCGGCGCCAAAGCCGGACTCCACGGACCCGAAACCCAGCGCTGGACTGAGGAGTACCAGGCCAGCATCTTCCGCCACCAACTCGTGATGCTCAACAAAATCTCCCAGCTCCGCGGCATGAGCCCCTGGATCCTCATGGACTTTCGCTCCCCCGTCCGCCAGCTTCCCGGCATCCAGGACGGCTTCAACCGCAAAGGCCTGATCTCCGACCAGGGAGAGAGGAAAGAGGCCTTCGCCATTGTTCAGAAGGCCTACAAGGACAACACCATCGGCAAGGCTCAGTAAGCTCTCAAACATGCGTTTGAAGGAGAGCGCTCTTCTTTCCGTCATCCTGAGCGAAGCGAACGGACCCGCTTCTCTACCTCAGCGTTCACGCGCCCCACCCCCACCGCGATCCGACCTACCGTGCCGAAGCCAGCTCCTTCGTCGACAGATACCAGCTCTTCACATTGAGCCCCGCTCCACCCCCGCTCGTCCTCCGCGCCGCATCGTCCATCGTAGCCGGTGCCGGCACCACCACCTGGTCTCCGGGCACCCAGTCCGCTGGCGTGCTTACGCCATTCGCATCCACCGTCTGCAGTGCCTGGAAGATTCGCAGCAGTTCGTCTACATTGCGTCCGAGTTGCTGCGGGTAATAGAGCAGCGCCCGTATGCTCCTCGATGGATCGATCGCAAACACCGCCCGCACCGTTGCCGTATCGCTCACCGCCTCATGCACCAGCCCATACGCCTGCGATACCTTCTGGTCGAGGTCTGCAATCACCGGAAACTTTATTTGCACTCCCGACATCTGCTCCAGATCCCGCACCCAGGCAATATGCGACGGCACGGAATCGATCGAAACCCCAATCAATTGCACATTCAGCCGTTCGAACTTCTCGCTCCGCTTTGCGAACTCGATGAACTCCGTCGAGCATACCGGTGTAAAGTCAGACGGATGCGAAAACAGCATCACCCACCTTCCCTGGCTCGTATAGTCGCTCAACCGGATCAAACCGTGCGTGCTCTTCGCCTCGAAGTCCGGCGCCTGCTCCTGGATACGTGGAATACGTGATTCGCTCATGACTCGCCCTCGATCAAACGTTTTTTAGATGCTGGAGCACTGAGCCCGGATTGAGGATCTATGTTTGAATGGTGCAGCCTTATGTTATTTCAATAGGGAGTCAACTTCCGAACTCAATGCGAAAGGTTTCAATCATGGCCGGTAAGGTGACTCAAGACGCAGGACAGAACGCGGAACGAGTGTGGGCAGCGTTGGACAGCTTTCGCGTCGAGCTCCCGTCCTGGGGCTTCGCGAACACGGGGACGCGCTTCGGCAAATTCGCACAGCCGGGCGCGGCCTCGACCATCGCTGAAAAGTTCGCCGATGCTGGGCAGGTGCACAGCTTGACAGGCGCCAGCCCGACCGTGGCTCTCCATGTCCTGTGGGATCTTCCGAACGGCAAGGCAGATGTTCCAGATATCCTTTCGCTCGGACACATCCACGGTGTAAAAGCCGGTTCGGTCAACCCAAATCTCTTCCAGTCGCAGGAGTATAAGTTCGGCTCCATCGCCAATCCAAGCTCAGAGATCCGCGGGTCTGCTCTCGCCCACCTGCTCGATTCGGTTGAGATTGGCCAGGAACTCGGGTCACGCGACCTCTCGCTCTGGATCGCGGACGGCTCCAATTACCCAGGGTCTCAGAACATGCGCAAGCGTATCGAGTGGATGGAAGAGGTCCTCGCAGCGACACATAACGCGCTTGCGGCCGATCAGCGCATGTTGATCGAGTACAAGCCGTTCGAGCCCGCGTTCTACCACACCGACATCGCGGACTGGGGTATGGCGCTCGAGTTGGCTCGCAAAGCAGGTCCGAAAGCAAAGGTGCTGGTCGACACCGGACATCATTACCAGGGAACGAACATCGAACAGATCGTTGCTTGGCTATTGCACCTCGGAGCCTTGGGAGGCTTTCATTTCAACGATCGGAAGTATGCCGACGACGACCTTACGTTCGGTTCCATCGATCCCTACCAGGCATTCCGCATATTTCACGAGATCCAAAATGTCGACCAAAGCGATCGCGACGGTCTCGCTTTCATGATCGACCAGAGCCACAATCTCAAGGGCAAGATGGAGGCGATGGTGCAGACCGTCGTCACTGCCCAGGAGCTCTACGCCAAAGCAGCACTCGTGGACCGGGAGAGACTCGAGGCGTTGCAGCAGGAGTGCCGGCTCGTCGAGGCGGAGGAGTGCTTCCGATCGGCCTTCTGGGAGGACGTTCGGCCGGTCATCCGCGATTGGCGCACCCTGCATAACCTTCCCCCTGATCCGTTGCTCGCCCTGCGTACAAGCGGGTACGTTCAGCGGATCGAAGAGGAACGAGGCAGGACCAACGCAAGTTCCGTCTCTTCGTACGCATAGCTACAACCAAGGTCCGGGGTCTCCGGCCGGAGCACAACGTGCGAAAGACAAGCAAGCGCCTCTACTTGATTCCTGTCCTGTCGAAGGCTCTCGACATCCTTGAACTTCTTCAGGTTGATAACGAGCCGATGACTCTGGAGACGATTCATCGTGCGACAAAGATTTCGAAGACCACCGTCTATCGCGTTCTCAAAACGTTCGTGCACCGCGGGTACCTGTCACAGTCGCCGGATGGCCTGTACCGTCATGCGATCCGGTCCAAAAAAATACGTTTTGGGTTTGGTTGCCAGAGCGTGGACATGCCATTCTCAGAGGAAGTCACCAAGAGTCTGCGCGAGGCGGTCGCTTCGGTGGGAGTTGATTTACTCGTACTTGACAATCAGTACGACTCAGCGACAGCAGTCAGAAATGCGGAAGAATTCATCCGTAGCCGCGTCGACCTCATCATTGAATTCCAGGTCGAGCAGGATGTAGCCCCGATTATCGGAGATAAGATCGCGGCTGCGAAGATCCCTCTCATCGCCGTGGACATCCCTCACCCACACGCCACATACTTCGGCGTCGACAACTTTCGAGTAGGTGTCGAAGCCGGGGATGTACTCGCCGCCTTTGCCGCTAGAACTTGGAAGCGGAAGGTCGATTGGGTCATCGGTCTCGATCTCCCCGAAGCAGGGCAGGTCGTTCAGAGCCGCATCACCGGGGCCTTTGAGGCAATTCGGAACCAGCTCGATCTGCCGGCGGAGTCATTCGTTCGCCTGGATGGTCGTGGCATGCGCGAGCACAGTAGAAAACTTGTTGCCGACTTCTTGCAACGGCATCCCGAAGACAGGCACATCCTCATCGCTGCCGCGACCGACACCAGCGCACTAGGCGCGGTAGATGCCGTTCGGGAAGTGAAGCGCGAAAAGCACGTCGTCATCGTGGGGCAGGACTGCATTCAAGAGGCGCTTGCAGAGATGCGAAAGAAGCAAACTCCCCTGATTGCTTCCGTCTCTCACGAGGCAGGCTCCTACGGTCCACACCTGGTGCAACTGGGCCTGTCACTGCTGCGTGGACAGACTGTGCCACCTTACAACTATGTCGGGCATCGGATGGTCGACCGTAGCTCGCTCGCCAGCGCCCTCTGACCAGGATGCCCTCGATTTCGTCGAACTGGGGGATTCCGCCCGAATTGCACTTCGATGAGGGATGCAGGTCCTTCCGTGATTGAACCTGGAGCTATCCAGGCTACTGTTTAGCGAGAACTTGCAGGTAGCGACACAAAACACTGTGCCCTGCCTTCGCTCGGTGCGCCGGTCGGAGAGATCGTCGCCGCACTCAGCCGGCTCCCCGTCCGCCCTAAGTTGATCCAATAGGGAAACTATTTTTACTTCTTGACAAAGCCGAATGTGATCCTTATCGTTCAGCAAATCACAAAAGGTCCGCTGAACGCAGTGAGGCAATTTTGTTGAAAAGCAGCAGAGCGCTTGCCTCGGCGCAGAGCGAATGGAGCAAAGCTCTACAAGCTTCGGAGGTCGTATATGAGAATAAGAGACATATTGTTAGCGGTCGTTATGACCTTCTGCGTTGGAGGGATCAGTTACGGGCAAGCTGCTTCGACAGCCACCATCTTGGGCCGGGTAAGTGACATCAGTGATGCAGCGCTTCCAAATGCATCCGTCACCATCGTAAACACGGTAACGGGCGCCAGTCGCAAGCTACAGACAAATCAATCGGGCGAGTACACCTTGCCCGGATTGAAGCCGGGACCCTACAAAGTGACCGTGGAGCTGCAGGGATTTTGTGCTCAGGTGGGTACGCTCACTGTCGTGGTCGCATGGACGATAAGTCCGCAGCCGCCGGCATCGGTGCAACAAACGGCTTTGCGGGACACCTCGACGACCGAAACCCTCAACGGGACTATGCGCGGTCGGACTTCGATGTGGGCCAGCGCTTCGTAGCAAGTTACGTCTACAACTTGCCCGTTGGCACAGGCAAACGATTCCTCGGCAACATCAGCAGACCGGCCAACGCCGCGATCGGAGGCGGGTCTATAACGGGTATTGGAACTTTTCAGAAGGGTTTCTCCTTCTCCGTTCAAGCAAACGACAAATTTGGCTTACTGTCCGCCTACAATCAAAGAGCGAATGTGGTATCGAATCCCAACGCCGGCTTTACCAAAAGCATTAATCAGTGGTTCAATACAGCAGCTTTCACCCAGCCAGGAGCAGGGCAATTTGGAAACAGCAGCAGAAACACTCTTTCGGGAGCCCGGCAGAAGCAACTGGGACATGGGCGCAATGAGAGTGTCTCCCTCTTGGAGCGAGGCAATCTCCAGCTTCGCCTTGAGTCGTTCAACACCTTCAACCACGTACAGTACGGTGTTGATCCTACGTCAGCGTCCGCGTCGGCAGGTAGTCCGGGCACCGGTGCGATCGATAGGAACGTCAATGATCAAGCAGCACTTGGGAGCACCAATACCAACTTCGGAGAGGTAATATCCGCCAGGCCTGGTCGAGCCTTCAGCTCGGCGCAAAAATCACCTTCTAATCCCGCTGGCTTGCTTTTCGGGGTCGCCCATCACCGCAAATGGCGGACAGCCTTTCCACTGTAGTTGAAGTAAGTTCACCGAGAAAGCGCTTCCGCAGGAGAGTTGATGTTCTACTTCAGAAGGATCGGAACCACGGGCCCGCTTTGTGCAACGATAGTCGCCGCAGCGGGTCTGTTTGCAGCGGGACCTATCCTTGCCCAGACGCCCGAACTGACAGACGAGGTCAAAGTCGACTGGGGCAAGACGACTGTTTCAAAATCTACACCGACCCTCCAGGTTGTGGTCAATCCCATGTTGCTGCGGGGAGCCAAGCTACACGACAGCTCATTTGCGGCCTTGCACGCTCTGGGCGCCGATTATGTCCGGTACGTTCCCTGGCTGCCATATCCACGGCAAGCTGTCGCGGAGCTCGATCCCCCATCCAGCACCACCACCGCATGGGATTTCTCCCACATAGATCCGACGCTGGACGACTTCATGAAGTCGACCGAGGGACACAGCGTCATTTTAAATTTCAGTACGATTCCAGCCTGGATGTATAAGACGGATAAGCCAGTGACCTATCCGGACGATCCTAACCAGGTCTTCTGGAACTACACGCAGGGAACTGATCTCCGCGATCCTACCATGGGAGAGATCTCCGCCTACTTTGCCCGTCTGCTGAGTTGGTATACGCAGGGTGGCTTCATGGACGAGAACGGTAAGCGCCACGAATCCGGTCACCATTACAAAGTCGCTTATTGGGAGGTGTTGAACGAAATTGAATTCGAACACCACTGGACTCCCGAAACCTACACCCGTTTCTATGACGCCGTGACAGCGGCCATGCTAAAAGTAGATCCGCAGTTGAAATTCGTGGGTCTGGCGCTTGCCCAGCCGAGCAAGGCTCCTGAGATGTTCGAGTACTTCCTCAACCCCGCAAATCATAGGAAAGGGGCGCCACTCGACTTGATCAGCTATCATTTCTATGCCACCCCTACCAGCGACCAGGATCTCGACAATTGGCAATATAGTTTTTTTGATCAGGCCGAGGGCTTTCTCAACACGGTGCGCTTCGTCGAGACCATCCGAAAGCATTACTCGCCCGCGACCAGGACGGATCTGGACGAGCTTGGTGTCATTCTGACTGAGGATGAGAAGGAGATCCGTCACGCAGGGTACGTTGCGAAACCAGAACCCGCGGCATACTGGAATCTAGCAGGGTCCATGTACGCGCACCTCTATGTGGAATGCGCAAGAATGGGCATCGACGTCATTGGGGAGTCGCAGTTGGTGGGCTACCGTTCCCAGTTTCCAAGTGTAAGTATGATGAACTACGAAACGGGCGCCCCGAATGCTCGATATTGGGTTCTCAAGCTGTTGAAGGATAACTTCGGGCCGGGTGATAAGTTGGCAGATACCACCAGCCCGGTGGCAACCTACACGGTTCAGGCGTTTGCCACGGCCCATGGGCGGAAGCTGCTGGTCCTCAACAAGCGGAACCGAATCCAGACAGTGCCGTTGCCCGCTGAAGCCGACGGAAGCAGCGTTACCCTGGTTGCGCCTTCCACCGGTGATAACGCTCCAAAGACGGAGACCCTATCTGGCCGCGCGCTCACACTCCAGCCCTTCGAAGTTGCGGTGCTAACTTACCGCTGAGTGAAAAGGGGGCCGTTATTCAATGCAGCGCAGAGCCTTTCAACTAAGAATTCGCGAAGGTCTCATCGCCGATTACGAAGAAGCGCACCGGCACGTCTGGCCGGAGTTGCTCCAGGAGTTGAGCAGCTTCGGCGTGACGGACTACTCGATCTTTCGCCGCGGGCAGGAGCTGTTCCTGTACCTGCGCGTTCCGAATTTCGACGATCTCCTACTCAAGCTCGCGGCCAGCGATGTCAATCGGCGTTGGCAGGAAAAAATGGCACCCCTTTTTGAGCCGGTGCCCTCGCTCGAGCCCTGGGAAACGCTCGCCATGATGGAAGAGGTCTTCTTCATGCCAGGATCAGGAGAGCTTACGCAGGAACGCGAATCGGGGCAGAAGGATGCACGCTAGGTACAGCCAGCTTCGGGTCGGCCTCGTAGGATGCGGTCTGGACGCCTATTGGACACAGTTTGAAGGCCTGCACCAGCGGCTTACCGGATATCTCGAGCGCGTAGAAAAATCGATCGCAAGCGATCTCCGCGTGATCGTTAATCTTGGCTTGGTGGATACAGCGGAACGATCGCTCGAGGCCGCGCACACGTGCCGCCGGGAAGAGATCGACATCCTTTTGGTCTACGTCACGACCTACGCGCTCTCGTCGACGGTGCTGCCGATTATCAAGCGTGCCAGGGTGCCGGTGATCCTCTTGAATCTGCAGCCTGCTCCCGCTATCGACTATGCGCAATTCAACGCTATGGAGGACCGTACTGCAATGACCGGCGAGTGGCTGGCCTACTGCAGCTCGTGTGCTGTTCCCGAGATAGCGAACGTCCTTCGCCGGCTTGACATCCCGTTTCATCAGGTCACGGGCATGCTGTCCGACGATGTCCACTGTTGGCGGGAGATCGGGGAGTGGCTCCGTGCGGCAGAGGTTGTACACACGTTGGCGCACAGCCGGATGGGGCTAATGGGTCACTACTACGGCGGAATGCTCGACATCTCGACCGATCTCGCACAGATCAGTGGCCGCTTTGATATTCACATTGAAATGCTGGAAGTGGATGAGCTTAGTGGCCTCCGTGCCTCGGTGAGCGAAGGCTCAGTCAAAACAAAAATCGCGGAGTTCAGAGACTTCTTTGAGGTAGGCGACGACTGTTCCGGGGAGGAGTTAGCTCGTGCAGCCCGCACCTCGATCGCTCTCGACCAGCTGGTCGTCAAGAGAGATCTCGATCTGCTCGCGTATTTTTACATCGGCACCGGCGTACCCCAGAACGAGGACACCATGAGCTCGATCATCCTCGGAACTTCCATGCTGACCGGGCGAGGTATACCGGTGGCAGGGGAATACGAGGTGAAGAACGCGATCGCGATGAAGATCATGGACCTGCTCGGAAGCGGCGGGTCCTTTACCGAGTTCTACGCCATCGACTTTGCTTCCGACCTGGTGCTGATGGGGCACGATGGACCGGGCCACATCGGTATCGCGCAGAACAGAATCAAAGTGCGGCCTCTGCAGGTGTACCACGGGAAAGTTGGCGCAGGACTCTCGGTGGAGATGTCGGTCAAGTACGGCCCGATCACGCTGCTGTCCGTGGTCGAAGATCGAGAGCGGGGATTCCTCCTTCTCATCGCTGAGGGCGAGAGCGTGCCCGGAGCCATCCTCGAGATCGGCAACACCAACAGTAGGTATCGTTTCCCAATCGGTGCGCGCAAATTTGTGGAAAGCTGGAACAGCCACGGACCCGCCCACCACTGCGCTATTGGCATCGGGCACATCGCGGGACAGCTCGAAAAGATCGCCAGCCTCCTTCAACTACGGTCCGCGCGCGTCTGCTAGCGCAACCGGCCTTTCGATTACCCTACCGACAAGGACCCATGACATTCACTCGAACGCTCACGCTGACCCAATTAACATCTCGTTCAACTCTCGTCACTTTCCTCATCATGGCGGCGGCTGCGATGTCGGCCTTTGCGGCGGTCCCGCCGCTCAAACCTGCGGCGCTTCGCTGTGAATCGCTCAAGCAACCTCTGGGTGTTGACACAGCGAAGCCGATCCTCTCCTGGCAACTGCAGGACGCTAGCTGGGGTGCCAGGCAGACCGCGTACCAGATCTCCACGTTCAGCAAAGCTCCCGCAACGGAAGGCACGAAGCCTGACATCTGGGATAGCGGTCGCATCTCCTCTGATATTTCGGCAGGTGTGCCCTATGGGGGTCCGTCCCTGATCCCGGAGAAGCGCTACTTCTGGCGTGTAAAAGTCTGGGACAAAGATGGCAAGCCCTACCCCGTCAGCGACGTGAGTTGGTGGGAGACGGGTCTGCTCCAACAAACAAATTGGAAAGCGCAGTGGATCGGCTACGAAGATCCCGAACTGCATAGTCTCAGGAACTCAGGCGCGGAGTGGATCACCAACGTTGCCGAGGAACCGACACCTACAGCGGACACGCATCACGACTTCCGCTTCCACTTCTCACTCGATAAACCACTGCAGCGCGCCGTTCTCTACACCACCGGAGAAGACACAGCGGCAGCCTGGGTCAATGGGAAGCAGGTGATCGAGGCTCAGCCGCTTGCACCCTGGAAACAGATGCCTTGGGGCACCTATATGCGTCAGGACGTCACGTCCACGGTGCGTCCCGGAGAAAACCTGCTGGCGATCGGCGTCACCCGCTTTCTCATTCCCCGCGCAAAATCTGTTCCAACCACGACGCCTATGAGCGCTTGCCTTTATCTGGTCTTCGCCGACGGATCGACGAAGCTCATCTCAACCAGGAACGAGGGCTGGAAGGCCTCGCTCGACGCCAAGGACGGCTGGTGGGAGCAAAGCTTCAGTGATGCATCATGGAAGTCGGCCGCGATCTACAAACCCGCTACTGACAGCTTCGGCGGCAGCGACAACGGAACACCATGGCCGACCGGCCCCGTTGCCGCTCTCCGGCGCTCGTTCCGTCAGGATAGGGAAGTCGTCTCAGCGCGCCTCTACGCGACCGCATTAGGAGCCTACAAGTTCCACATCAATGGAAGCGCCGTCGGCGATCAGATTCTCGCGCCAGGATGGATGGACTTCCGCGAGCACGTCCCCTACCAGGTCTACGACGTCACGAAGCAGGTCAAGCGAGGTAACAACGCAATCTCCGCGTACCTTGCGCCCGGTTGGTACAGCACGCCTTTGCGTTGGTTTAGGCAGGGTAATAACTACGGCAGCACCCAGCCAGCGCTGCGAGCGCAGTTACGCCTGGAGCACGCGGACGGAAGCGTGGACTGGATCGCCACCGATGCCTCATGGAAGGCGGAGACCTCGCCGATACTGCAGGCCGAGATCTACGACGGCGAAACCCTTGATGCCCGAAAACAGATCGCAGGTTGGGACACGGCGAACTTCTCCGACACTGCTTGGCATCCCGCCAGCGTTATCTCGCCCCGCGAGCCCCGGATCCTCGCCCAGTACTTCCCACCCATCCGCGAAGAGAAGGTCATGACCGTAAAGGCGATCACCAACCCATCGCCTGGCGTCTATGTCTTCGACTTCGGCCAGAACATGAGCGCTGTTCCTCGTCTGCATGTGCGAGGGAAGTCCGGTGACGACATCAAGCTGCGTTTCGCGGAGGTCCTGAACCCCGACGGAACGCTCTATGTTGAAAATCTACGGACCGCCAAGGCCACCGATCATTTCATCCTCGCCGGAAGCAAAGGAGCCGGCGGAGTCGAAGAGTTTCAGCCACAGTTCACCTTCCACGGCTTCCGTTACGCCGAGATCTCTGGCCTCCAGCAGAAGCCCACCGCGGAGACCCTGAAGGCAGTCGTTCTGCACACTGACGCGCCCTTTACGGCTCGCTTCAGCACCGGCGACGCCATGGTCAATCAACTCTGGAGCAACGTCATCTGGGGCCAGCGATCGAACTTCGTAGGCGTTCCGACAGACTGCCCCCAGCGCGACGAACGCCTCGGCTGGAGCGCCGATGCGCAGGTGTTCTGGCGCACCGCGACCTACAACATGGATCTCACGACCTTCAGTCAAAAGTACGCTGCGGATCTTCACGGCACCCAGGCGACAACACCCATGTACGGCATCTTCGCGCCGGGTATCGACACACCAAATCCAGGTTGGGGCGCCGCGTGGAGCGATGCGGGCGTGATCGTTCCATGGACCGGATGGACGCAGTCCGGCGACACCCGCATCATCGAAGAGAACTGGGACGGGATGCAGCGATACCTCGCCGAAATCGGAAAGCAGAATCCGGATTTCCTCTGGCGCAACGGCTTCGGCGCTGCGTTTGGCGACTGGCTTACACCGACGATCGCAACTCCGGAAGACCTCCTCGCGACCGCCTTCTGGGCCTACGATGTCTCCTTGATGAAGCAGATGGCGCTTGCGACCGGTCGTACTTCTGACGCAGACGCCTACTCTGAGCTCTTCGGAAAGATCAGAAGCGCCTTTCAGAAGGCATACGTCCGTTCCGATGGCTTCGTCGGCACCGTCGATCGGTTCCCCAGCATCCCGCCTCCCACAATCAATCCCACCGAGGCGGCCGAGGCGAAGGATCGTCCCGTCGAGACCCAGACCGGCTACGTGCTGGCGCTGTATATGGACCTGCTCCCGCAGGAGCTTCGCGCACCCGCCGCGGACAAGCTGATTGAAAAGATCAAGCAGAACCACTGGCTGCTGGGTACAGGGTTCCTCGGCACGCCGTACCTGCTCGAGGTACTCTCTGACACCGGACACAGCGATATTGCGTACCGCCTTTTGCTTAATCGTGAATATCCGTCGTGGGGCTACCTCATCGAGCATGGCGCAACGACAACCTGGGAACGATGGAACGGTGACCAGATGCGCGGCGATCCCAGCATGAACTCTTATAACCACTACGCCTATGGCGCCGTCGCGGAGTGGATGTACCGCTACGGCGCTGGTGTCGACACCGTCCCCACCAGCACCGGATTTCACACGGTCGCTCTCCATCCCAACTTCGACGCGCGGCTCGGACACCTGAACTTCGACTACGATTCGACCTACGGAACCATCCATTCCGATTGGTCGATCGAGGGCGACCACGTCACCTGGAAGGTGATCATCCCACCGAACGCGACAGCAATCCTTTCAACCAAGGAATCCAACGCCCACAACTTCCAGATCCAGGGATCGCCTGTGGAACAGAGTTCAAAGCTCCATGCCGGAAACGCTTCCGGGCAGTTCACGCTTTCGTCCGGAAGTTACACCTTCGCTGCCACCGTGAACCAGCCCAGGACGGAGGTTGCCGATGCGACTCGCTAACCGCAGATCGGTTCGGACGCTTGGCTGCTTTGGGTTCTTTGGGTTCTTGGTCGCCTTTGGAGCAGTTCAGTACCTTCCAGCGCAGGGCCCCGACGTCCTCGAACAGGGCTTCCAATCCCCTCCGGAGAGCGCGCGGCCCCGCGTCTGGTGGCACTGGATGAACGGCAACATTACCAAGGAGGGCATCAATCTCGATCTCGACTGGATGAAACGAATCGGTCTTGGCGGGTTTCAGAACTTCGATGCCGCTCTCAACACACCCACGGTCGTCGACAAACGTTTGATCTACATGACACCCGAGTGGAAGGACGCGTTCCTCTTCGCAACGCGAAAGGCCGATGCGCTTGGACTGGAGATGGCGGTAGCCGGCTCGCCCGGCTGGAGCGAGACCGGCGGTCCCTGGGTGAAACCATCGCAGGCCATGAAGAAGCTGGTCTGGAGCGAGACCACGATTGAAGGTGGGAAGGCTTTCAAGGGTCTCCTCAAGCCGCCGCCAACCCAGACCGGCCCGTTTGGCGATCTCGCCCAGGCTGACCTGATGGGCTCAATGGGCGGCGGTGAAGCACCCCCGAAGTCTGCGGACTTCGGCGCGGATGCCGCTGTGATCGCACTTCGCGAGCCGGTCGGCGATCTTCCATTCGCAACCTTGGAACCCAAGATCTCCACCAGCGGCGGAGGTGCGGTGGATGCAAAGCTCATGGCGGATGCGCCCCTGCTGTGGGATGCCGACCTGAACCGCTTCCTCACCTTTCCCGCCAGCGCCCCCGGCCAGAAGAGCTGGATCCAGTACGCGTTCGACCATCCTCAGACCTTTCAGGCAGTCACCTTCGCCGAAGGCCGACCCCGTGATTCGCTCGCGCAGTCCGGAGCAGAAAAAGGCGATGGGCCCGTGCTCGAGAGCAGCAGCGACGGCGTAAGCTTCGCGCCCATCGTGACCCTGCCCACCTTCGGAGCCGTGCAGCACACGCTCGCGTTCGATCCCGTGACAGCGCGATTCTTTCGCCTCAGCTTCACCGAGAAGGCGCCTCCGCCGGGCGGCATCGATCCGGCGGACTTCGGAGCGAAACCACCCTCGGGAGCGGCAGTTCACGGCATCGCGGAGTTCGTGCTGCACGTAGGCTCCCGGGTCAACAGATTCGAAGAAAAAGCCGCCTTCGCTGCCTTGCCCGATCTCTACAAAGCGGAGACAAGAGATGTCCCGGCTAGCTCCGCAATCCCCGTTGCCGATGTCGTTGACCTCTCGGCGAAGATGGGGAAAGACGGCACGCTGGAGTGGACGCCGACACGGGGGCGATGGACAATCCTGCGCATGGGCTACTCGCTCACCGGCATCACAAACCATCCCGCTCCCCCCGAGGCAACTGGACCCGAGGTGGATAAGCTGAACGGCGGATACGTCAAGTCCTACATCGACCATTACCTCGACAATTACATGGACGCGACCGGCGGCCTGATGGGCAAACGGGGTCTCCGCTATATCATCACCGACAGCTGGGAGGCTGGCACCCAGAACTGGACCGATGACATGATCGTCGAATTCAAGCGCCGCCGGGGTTACGATCCGAAGCCGTGGATGCCCGTGCTCACCGGCCGTATTGTAGGCAGCGCCGCGGACAGCGATCGCTTCCTCTGGGACTTCCGCAAGACCATCTCCGACCTCCTGACCGACAATCACTATGGCGTTATTGCGCAGGAGCTGCACGCTCGGGGCCTCGGGCAGTACGGCGAGTCCCACGAAGCCGGCCGCGCCACCATCGGGGACGGCATGGAGATGAAGCGAGCCGACGATGTGCCCATGTCTGCAATGTGGACGCAGCAGCCCGGCGTTAACGCCGAGCAGTTTGGCTACAACGCGGATATCCGCGAGTCGGCCTCGGTAGCGCACATCTACGGGCAAAATCTGGTGGCTGCGGAATCCCTCACCGCGGCGAGCGCTCCGTGGGCCTGGTCCCCAGTCACCCTCAAGCCCACAGCTGATAAAGAACTCGCCATGGGCCTGAATCGCTTCGTCATCCACAGCTCCGTCCATCAACCACTTCTTGGCAAAGCACCGGGACTCACTCTCGGTCCGTTCGGGCAGTGGTTCAATCGCAACGAAATCTGGGCCGAGCAGGCGCAGCCCTGGATCACCTATCTCGGGCGCAGCTCTTTTCTCCTTCAGCAGGGCCAATTCGTCGCTGATATCGCCTACTTCTATGGAGAGGACAGCAACCTCACCGCAATCTTCGCGGCGAAGTCGCCCGAAGTGCCGGAGGGCTACAACTTCGATTACGTAAACGCCGACATCGTGCAGCACAAGCTCTCCGTCAAAGATGGTGCGCTTGTTACCGGCAGTGGCATGCGCTACCGCGTTCTTGTACTCGATCCCTATAGCGCACACATGTCTCTGCCCGTGCTCCGCAAGCTCCAGGCAATGGTCCATGATGGCGCTACGGTCATCGGGAAACGTCCCATCGGTACGCCCAGTCTTGCCGATGACAAAGCTGTATTCAACAACATGGTGGAAGACCTCTGGGGAAGCGCACCCGCCGACCGAAAGGTAGGGGCAGGCCGCGTTCTGCAAGCTGGAACCGTGGCGGAAGCTTTGCAAAGGGCGCAGGTCCCAGCAGACCTCAGCTATAGCAAAACCACGCCGGATAGCGATCTCCTCTTCGTCCATCGCCGTACCCCGGACGCCGACATCTTCTACGTCGATAACCGCCGCGACCGCGTGGAGTCCATCGAAGCGAAATTTCAAATCACGGGAAAGATGGCGGAGCTGTGGCACCCCGACACAGGAAAGATGGAGCCCGCCTCCTTCCGCTCTGGCGCCGGAGTCACGACCGTGCCTCTCAATCTCGATCCGTTCGGCACAGTGTTCGTCGTCTTCCGTCACGCTGCGCGTCAGACCTCGCGCACCATCCCCAATGTCTCTACGGCAACACTCACTACCGTGCCGGGACCTTGGGAACTCGGCTTCGACGAGGGCAGGGGAGCGCCATCCAGCGTCAAGCTGAACAGCCTCGCCTCGTGGAGCGAAAGCCCCGACCCAGGTATCCGTTACTTCTCCGGTCACGGCACCTACACCACGCACCTCCAGGCAGATTCGTCCTGGTTCAAGCCCGGCTCGCAGCTCTGGATTGATCTCGGCAAGGTCGCCAATCTCGCCGAAGTCTCCATCAACGGCAAGCCTCTCGGACTCGCTTGGAAGGCGCCCTTCCGGGTCGACGCCACCTCGGCTGTACGGCCCGGAGACAACGTGCTTCAGGTCAGAGTGGCCAACGCCTGGGTCAATCGCCTGATTGGCGATCAGCAGCCAGACGCGATCCAGAAGTACACCTTCACCACCCGCAACCCATATAAAGCGGCCTCTCCGCTTCTTCCCTCTGGCCTCCTTGGACCCGTGCGTCTGGTGAGCGAGGAGCATGCACAGGAGGTTACCCAGAACAGATGAGGCTCCGGTTGTCCGCCTTCGCGTTACTCGCATGCGCGCTCCTTCCCCTTTCCGCACAGGAGACGGAGATGGAACGCACTTATCGCGCGGCGCAGGCCGCTCTCGCTGCCGGCGATCTCGAAGGTGCACGATTGAAGTTCAACCAGATCAGCCAGGCGAATCCGAACATCGCCGAGGTCCATGCAACGTTGGGCGCTGTGCTCTTCCAGCAAGGGAACTTCTCTGCCGCCCTTCGAGAGCTCAACACCGCGAAGAAGCTGAAGCCCGCGCTTCCCAAGCTCGACGGTCTGATCGCGATGTCCCAGTCGGAACTCGGGCAATACACAGAAGCGCTGCCGAAACTGGAAGAGACCTTTCGAACCGCGGAAGGAAACCCATCAAGCGGCTAAGCGGCCTCGAACTCGAGCGAACCTACACCGCACTTCGCCAGGACAGGGAGGCCGTCGCGTTAGCGCTCGAGATGCAGCAGATCTTTCCGGATGACCCCGAGGTGCTCTACCGCAACGAGCGCATCTTCGGGAACTTCGCCTACGTCACCGTAAACAAACTCGTCGACGTCGCTCCGGATTCAATCTGGCGTCATCAGGCTCAGGCCGAGGCGCAGGAACGCGATGTGAGCCGCCAGCAGGCCGACCCCCAGGCAATGCCCTGAAAACCCCAGGCAATGCCCTGAGATCCTTCATTCCGCTTCGGAGGTCGTTGGAGCACCGAATGGGATTTGAACCCATGAATACTGGTTTTGCAGACCAGCGCGTTAGCCACTTCGCCATCGGTGCCCTTAGCTGCCACGCATCGCGCGGCAGCAATCCATGCCCAACCTACTTCGGCTGAGCCGCCGTCCGCAGGTACGGCTTCAACGTCTTGAAGCCCGCGGGATAGATCTGCTTCGCCTCTTCGTCCGACACTGTTCCCGCAATGATAATGTCATCGCCCTGCTTCCAGTTAGCCGGCGTCGAAACCTTATGCTTCGTCGTCAGCTGAATCGAATCCAGCACTCTGATAATCTCGTCGAAGTTCCGCCCCGTCGCCATCGGATACGCAATCGTCAGCTTGATTCGCTTGTCCGGGCCGATCACAAACACCGTCCGCACCGGCGCGTTCAAGGCAGGCGTCCGTCCCTCTGACGTATCTCCCGCATCGGCTGGCAGCATGTCGTAGAGCTTCGCGACCTTCAGCTCCGGATCTCCGATCATCGGGTAATTCACCTTCGCCCCGCCGACATCCTCGATATCCTTCGCCCACCTGGCGTGGTTCTCAACCGGGTCCACGCTAAGCCCGATCACCTTTGCGCCGCGTTTCGCAAACTCGCTCTCAAGACCTGCCACGGCACCGAGTTCGGTTGTGCATACCGGCGTGAAATCCTTCGGGTGCGAGAAAAGAACAGCCCATCCGTCGCCAATCCAATCGTGGAAATGGATGGTTCCGTGTGTCGTCTCTGCCGTAAAATCGGGCGCAGTATCGTTGATGCGAAGTGACATTTCCTTGACCTCTTGGTTGGGGTCTTCCCAACGTCTGTTGTTCCAACTTCGCCCCGGAAGACGAAAAACCCACCGAGCTCGTTGGCTGGGTGGGTGTTTGAGGAGGCATCTTACTTCTCGTTAGTTCCGCTCGCTCACTCCCCCACACCCACCGGGCCACAGCAACAGCAGCGGTAGGAGGCATAGGCGGAAGAGTTGAGGGAAAGAAGCATGGCTCGTCTGCAACAATAGCGCCGGAGCCCCCTCATGTCAACCCAGCCACACCTCCGATCGCTCCCTTACGCTGTCGTCGATGTCTTCGCCGAACGAGCCCTCGAAGGCAACGCCCTCGCAATCTTTCCCGACGCCACTGGCCTCTCCACCGAAGACATGCAGAGCATCGCCCGCGAGACCAACCTCTCCGAAACCACCTTCATCCTCCCCCGCTCCCCCGGGATCGAACGTGACCGCGGCGTTCAGGTCCGCATCTTCACCACCGGGGAAGAGTTCCCCTTCGCCGGCCATCCCACCCTCGGCACCGCCAGCTGGATCTACAGCAATCACCCTCACCTTCGCGGCTCCGAGACCATCTACCTCGATCTCAAAGCCGGTCGCATCCCGGTCACCTTTCGCCCGCCTGAGCCCGCTCATCCCGGCGTCTTCGGCACCATGCGCCAGAACGACCCCGTCTTCGCCGACGCCCACGATCGCTCCGCCCTCGCCGCCGCCCTCAACCTCGCACCCGAAGATCTCGACGGAGCGCCCCCGCCCAGACCGTCTCCACCGGCATGCCCTTCTGCATCGTGCCCCTGCGCTCGATCGAGGTCGCCGCTCGTCTCCAGATCCCGCGGGGCACCGCTGAGGCCTACCTGAAACGCTCCGACGCCAACTCCTTCTTCTGTATCTGCCCCGCGGCCGGGAGCCCCGTCGCAGACTGGCACGCCCGCATGCAGTTCCCCAACGGCGAAGACCCGGCCACCGGATCCGCCGCAGGTTGTGCCATCGCCTGGCTCGTCCGCTACGGTCTCGTCCCCAGCCGGCAGACCATCCTCCTCGAGCAGGGAATCGAGATCCTCCGTCCCAGCCGCCTCCACCTCCAGGCCACCCTCGCCGATGGCAAGGTCTCCGACGTGTTCGTTGGCGGACGCACCATTCCCGTGGCATCCGGACACCTTTTCCTGCCGGAATACACCTGATATTCACAGATCGCCGCCCCGCATCTCCAGCCCGGAGACCTGTTTGCCTAAATCCGTGCGTGCGCAAGGCTCAAATTCGCTCGCCTTCGCCGCGTCTTCGCCGTTGCTTAGCTCGATGCCCCTTCGTACTCTGGGCGGGAGTTTCCGGGAGATGTCAGCGCAACGCTGAAACACCCCCGGATCCGCTGATTCTTTCGCCTGTATTTCTAACAATTTGAGTTGAGAGAGACCGCTCTGCCCCGCAGTCGGCTCCGCCCCTCAGTGTGTCGGACGTTCCGAAAGACGATCCGCAGCGCACGCGAGCCCCATCCTGTCTCCAGGAGAAGGTCTCCCGTATGCGCGGCTCACGTCACACACCCCTGAGGAGCCGCCTGGCAACCTGCGCCTGCAGTCGGCCTCTCTCGCCCCCATGGTCCGGCTCCCCTCTGCCGTCGCCGCGGAACAGCGTCTCAGGCTGCCAGGAGATCTTCGTCCCCTCGCATTTTGAACTCTGTCGCGCGAGGCGGCCCTGGCTGCCGCCGCTCCATGGGGTCGACGGTCCCGTGTCCCTCCACGCCCGGCCAATCAGCCGGTCTGCGGAGCCGACCCATCGGCCAGATCGCCGCCAAAATGCGGTGTACGGCAGAAGTGAGTACGTATGCGTCCGAAAAAAACCATCCTCTGCGTCGACAGCAACGAAGCCGTCCTCTCCGTGCGCACCTTTCTCCTCGAAACCCGCGGCTACCGAGTCCTGTCCGCCCAAACGGCACATCAGGCCCTTGAACAAATCGAACGCTCCATCCCAGGCTCGATCGATCTCCTGCTTTGCGACCTCCTCATGCCCCAGATGGACGGCAACGAGATCGTCCGCCGCGCCAAGCAACTCCAGCCCGGCCTCCCCGCCATGATCGTCTCCGGAACCGTCACCTCCTTCGACCGCGCCCTCTCCGCCGACGTCTTCCTGCCCAAAGGCGCCGCCACCCCCGCCGAGATCATCGAACGCATCCGCGTCCTCGTAGCCCGCAAGCGCGGCCCTAAAAAAGCCACACCACAACCCACCCAGACCCCCACTTCAACCCTCACCCAGGCCGCCGCCTCCTAGCCAGTAGCCCTCCGCCCACTACCGTCGACCCTGCTCTTTGAGTTTGTCATCCTGAGCGCAGCGAACGGACCCGCTCCTCTACCGCACCTCTCCGGTCGCCCCTGCTGTGCCGTTGCACGTGCATCTGCTCCTCTTTGAGTTTGTCATCCTGAGCGCAGCGAACGGACCCGCTTCTCTACCGCACATCTCGCGCCGCACCCACATCGCACTTGCACCTGTTCCAACCCTTGTCATCCCGAGCGCAGCGAATGGACCCGCTTCTCTACCGGGGTACCCCCGCCTGCCCCCCCATCGCATTTGAGGAGGCTCGTCAAGCCTCCACCAACCCATACCGTCGCTGCCACTGCACCTTCAACCTCTCCCACACCGCCTTCCGCTCCCCTGCGCTCACCCCCACCGCCCTCCCCTCCGCAAACGCCGCAGCCTCCGTTTTCGCCAGCTCCAGCACCGCCCGATCCCTTAACAGGTTCGCCACCCGCAACTCCGGCGTCCCCGCCTGCCGCGTCCCAAAGAACTCGCCCGGTCCTCTCTGCGCTAGATCGATCTCCGCCAGCTCAAATCCATCCTGCGTCCGCACCATCGCCGCCATCCGCTCCTCAGCCGCCTCGCTCACCCGGCCCCCCGTCATCAGGACGCAGTAGCTCTTCGCCGCCCCTCTCCCCACCCGCCCCCGCAGCTGATGCATCTGCGCCAGCCCAAACCGCTCCGCATGTTCAATCACCATCACCGTCGCATTCGCCACATCCACCCCCACCTCGATCACCGTCGTCGCAATCAGTACATCCGTCTCCCCCCTCTGGAATCGTCGCATCTCCACGTCTTTATCCGCCGCACTCATCCGCCCATGCAGCAGACCAACCCGCAAGCCCTTCAACGCACCTCCCCGAAGCTCCTCGAACATGTCCGTAGCCGCCCGCAGCTTCGCCTTCGGAAACATCTCCCCCACTGATCCCTCCTTGAGATCCCCTTTGCCCTTCTTTCTTCCATTCCGAAGCGAAGCGGAGGAACCTGCTCTTCCAGCCTCGCCACGGTAGCCCACCGCTCCGCCCACCTCCTTGTCAGGGACCCGCTTCTCTCGCAACGAGCCTCGCGCAGCCCCGCTCCTAACTTCCGCGCCCTCCCCCTCCCGCGCAAAGTCCAGCTCCGCCTGGTCCTCCTTCGCTCCCTCGATCACCGGATACACCACATACGCCTGCCTCCCTGCCTGCACCTGCTTGCGCACAAACGCCCAAACCTCCTCTGCCTTCCCATCTGTAACCCTTCGCGTCACAATAGGAGATCGCCCCGGCGGCAGCTCGTCAATCACACTCGCATCCATGTCTCCGTAAAGCGTCAACGCCAGCGTCCGGGGAATCGGCGTCGCCGTCATCACCAGCACATCCGGCTCCTGCGCCTCGCCCTCCGCATTCGGCTTTCGCATCAGCTTGAATCTCTGCTGCACCCCGAACCGATGCTGCTCATCCACAATCACCAGCCCCAGGTTCTCGAACTCCACCTTCTCCTCAATCAGCGCATGTGTCCCGATCGCCAGCTGCGTCTCCCCCCGCATAATCCGCCCCTGCGCCTCCCGCTTTGCCCTCACATCGAGCGATCCCGTCAGCAGACCCACCCGGTAGGCCCGCCCCGTCCTTGGCGAAACCTTTTCAGCCAGCAGCTTTCGCGCCGAAAGAAAATGCTGCGTCGCCAGGATCTCCGTCGGCGCCATCATCGCCACCTGGTACCCGTTCTCGATCGCCACCAGTGCCGCCTGCATCGCCACAATCGTCTTCCCAGATCCCACATCCCCCTGCAGCAGCCGCCGCATCGGCCGAACCTCCCGCATGTCCGCCGCAATCTCTCCCAGTACCCGTTTCTGCGCCGACGTCGGCTTGAACGGAAGCACCTGCTTCAGCGCCTCCCGCACCTTTACATTGGTAACGAAAGCGGTTCCTTTCCGCTCTCGCAGCCGCCGCCGCTTCAACTCCAGCCCCAGCTCCAGGTAAAAGAACTCCTCAAAGATCAGCCGCCGATGCGCCGCCGTAGCCGCTCCCATCAGCTCCACCATCGGCGTCCCCGCCTCCGGAAAATGCACCGCCCGCAGCGCCGCGATCCGCTCCGGCAGACCCAGCCGCTCCAGCATCGCCCCAGGCAGCGTCTCCTCCTCCAACGCCTGTCCGTGCACCTCCTCCCCCTCGCCCTCTGCTCCCTGCCCTTGCTGTCGCTTGTCTTCCGCCTGCCCTTGCTGTTGCTTGTCTGCCTCTTGCTGTCGCTTGTCTCCCGCTTGTTTTTGCTCTTGCTTGTCCCCGTCTTGCTGTTGCTTCTTTCTTTGTTTGTCATCCTGAGCAGAGCGAAGGACCCGCTTCTCCACCTCTGCCGTCCCGCCCGCCGCCAACTCCTCCAACACGCCCCAAACAACCCGCCGCAACCACCTCGACGTCAGCTTCGCCCCCCACGCCGTCGTCCCCCCCAGCGTCTCGTACACCGGCACGATCCGCCCCACCTCCAGCATCGCGAACCCGTCGTCCCTGTCCCCCGGCCCCGGCAAGATCTCGAACTGCGGTTGGATCATCTTCAGCCGCCCGGCACTGGACCGCGAAGCCTCGAGCGGACCATACAGCGCCACCATCTGCCCCGGCTTGAACCGGTCCCGCAGATAGGTCCCGTTGAACCACATGCACTTCACCGAGCTCGTCCCTTGCCCCACCGTCATCTCGAAGATCGGCCGGCTCCGCGTCCGCAGCAGCACCGTCCCCCGCACCTCGCCGATCACGCTCGCCATCCCCCCCGGCCTCAGCTCCGCGATCGGCCTCGGGTTCAGCCGGTCCTCATACCGGAAAGGCAGGTGATACAGCAGGTCCTCCACCGTCTCCACACCGCGCCGCGCCAGCGCCTCCGCCACGCGCTCCCCCACCCGCTTCACAAACTTCACCGGCGTCCGCAGCTCAAGCACAAAAGCGATCCTATCAAGGTCGCCCTGCTAAACTTGCCTCGACCGCGCGCCTCTCGACCGATGCCCGCCACCGGAGCACCCTCTCGCATGCCCGTCGTTCAACTCGAGCACGTCCGCAAAGCCTACAACACCAAAATCGCCGTGAACGACATGAGCTTCCAGATCGAGCCCGGCACCATGTTCGGACTCCTCGGTCCCAACGGCTCCGGCAAAACCTCCTCCATCCGCATGATGATCGGCATCACCGTCCCCGACTCCGGCAGCGTCCGCCTCTTCGACGAGCCCTTCAACCGCTCCCACCTCAAGCGTGTCGGCTACCTCCCTGAAGAGCGCGGCCTCTACAAGAAGATGAAGGTCATGGACCAGCTCATCTTCCTCGGCCAGCTCCACGGCCTCGACGCCACCACCGCCTCCAAACGCGCTCACCTCTGGTGCGAGCGCATGGAGATCACCGAGGCCATCCCCAAAAAGACCGAAGAGCTCTCCAAGGGCATGCAGCAGAAGATCCAGTTCATCGCCGCCCTCCTCCACGAGCCCGACCTCATCATCATGGACGAGCCCTTCTCCGGCCTCGACCCCATCAACGCCACCCTCCTCCAGGACACCCTCGTCGACCTCCGCAAGCAGGGCCGGGCCGTCCTCTTCTCCACCCACCGCATGGATCAGGTCGAGAAGCTCTGCGACGCCATCGCCCTCATCGATCGCGGCAACCTCGTTCTCTCCGGATCCATGCGCGAGGTCAAGTCCCGCTACCCCCGCAACCGCGTCCAGATGGTCTTCGAGGGCGACGACTCCTTCCTCCAGCACCCCTCCATCGAGTCCGCCAAAAACTACTCCGGCCACGCCGAAATCAAACTCGTTTCGCCCGGGTCTATGGGTCATGCCGGAACCGGCCCCGACGCCCAGCCTCTCCTCGCCGAGGCCATCTCCCGCGGCACCCGCATCTCCCGCTTCGAGGTCATGGAACCCACCCTCGAAGAGATCTTCATCGAAAGTATCGGAAACAGGTCCCCGGACATTCCGGTCGGAGTCACAGTCAATGCATAACGTCTGGCTTATTGCGAAGCGCGAGTACCTCGAACGCGTCCGCGCCAAAAGCTTCCTCGTCATGACCGTCCTCATCCCGTTGCTCATGGGCGGTCTGCTCTTCGGTGCTGCACTCGTCAACGGCCGCGGAAAGTCCGCCTCCCACATCGCCGTCATCACCCAGGACCCGCAGTTCGGCCTCGATCTCCAGTCCGAGCTCCAGGGCAGAAAACAGAGCGGCATGAGCGTCGACGTCATCTCCCCGCCCGGCTCCGATACCCGCGCCCTCATGGACAGCCAGCTCAAGTCCAAGGACCTCGACGGATATCTCTGGGTCACGCCAGCCTCTCCCGGCCACTCCCGCGCCGCCTTCGAGTGGGTCCCGAAGTCGCAGGCAGACATCATCACCAAGGGAACCATCGGCGAAGCCGTCCGCGCCGTTCTCACCCGCGAGGGTCTCACCCACTCCGGCATGGGAGCCTCCGACGTCAATGCCCTCATGCGCCCCGTCGATCTCGACAGCACCCAGGCCGGCAAAAACGACAGCTCCACCGCCGCCGTCGTCAGCGCCTACGGCCTCTTCTTCCTCATGTACTTCGTCATCCTCTTCTACGGGATGAACGTCGCCCGATCCATCATCGAAGAGAAGACCTCCCGCATCTTCGAAGTCCTCCTCGCCACCATCCGCCCGGAAGAGATGATGGCCGGTAAGGTCATCGGCGTAGGCGCGGTCGGCCTCACCCAGGTCGCCATCTGGATGATCGCCGCCGTCGTCCTCACCGGCTCCGGTCTGCTCGGCCGCGGCCTCTCCTTCCATCTCACCTTCCCTCAAGTCTTCTTCTTCGTCATCTTCTTTCTCCTGGGCTACATCCTCTACTCCGGCGTCGCCGCCGCCCTCGGCGCCATGACCAGCTCCGAACAGGAGCTCCAGCAGATGAACATCTTCCTCATGCTTCCGCTCATCGCCTGCTCCATGGTCATCTTCCGCGTCATCACCGACTCCGATGGCATCATCGCGAAGGCCTTCTCCTTCTTCCCCTTCTGCACGCCCCTCATCATGTACGTTCGCATCGCCGTCCACCAGCCACCCTGGTACCAGATCGCGATCTCCATCGCCGAGCTTCTCCTCACCATCTACGCCGTCCTCTGGATCGCCTCCCGCATCTACCGCGTCGGCATCCTCATGTACGGCAAAAAGCCCAACCTCCCCGAGATCATCCGCTGGCTCAAATACAGCTAAGCATCAGCGTCCTCTGCATCGGCTGCGGCTATCGCGCCTGCCCCGGTCACCGGTGTCTTTACCTCGCTCTCTGACTCGCCCTCTTCTATGCTTTTGCCCCTCTTTCCGTCATCCTGAGCGCAGCGATCGGACCTGCTTCCTCCTTTGCCCGAACCGACCCAGCCCGCGCCGGGCCGGGAAGTACACTCAACCCGTGCCGCAGTCCACCTCCATCTACACTCGCCGTCAACGACTCGCCCTCGCCGTCATCCCACCTCTCGCGGCCACCCTCATCCGTCTCCTCGGAGCCACTCTGCGCTACGAGGATGTAACGGACGGAAGCACAATTCCCGGATATCATCTGCCCGGCCCCGCCATCTACGTCTTCTGGCACCGCTCCCTCCTCGCCTGCGCCCACCGCTTCCGCCACCACAACATCGCCATCCTCATCAGCCAGAGCTTCGACGGCGAACTCATCGCCCGCACCGTCGATCGTCTCGGCTTCCGTGCCATCCGCGGCTCCTCCTCCCGTGGCGGCAGCACCGGCCTCCGCGGCATGCAGCAGGCCTACGAGGCCGGCCGCATCTGCGCCATCACCGCCGATGGCCCGCGCGGCCCCGCCATGATCGCCAAACCCGGAGCCGCGCACCTGTCCGCGCTCGTCCGCGCTCCCACCGTCGGAGCCTTCTACGCCCTCCCCCTCCGCTCCTGGCAGCTCCCCTCATGGGATCGCTTCCTCATCCCCAAACCCTTCTCCCGCGTCCTCCTCACCTGGCCCACCCACGCCACCGCGGATCACGGAACCATAACCCCGCAAGCCGTCCAGACCGCTCTCGACCGATCCGTCGCCCTGGCCGAAGCTCACATCCACCCCGCCGTAAACTGAACCTGTGCGCGTCCGAGACTTCCAGTTCGACCTTCCCGAAGACCTCATCGCCCAGGCGCCACCGGCGGTGCGCGGCAGCAGCCGCATGCTTGTGCTCGATCGAGACACCGGCGCGGTCACAGATGATCTGTTCGCCAATCTGCCCAATTATCTTCGGCAAGGCGACCTCCTCATCCTCAACAACAGCCGCGTCATCCCCGCGCGGCTCTACGCTGTGCGTTCCGGTCTTCACACCCAGGCGGGTTCGCCCGACCCCTCCGGAGCCATCGAAGTTCTGCTCACCCGGCAGATGACCCCCGACCAGTGGACCGCCCTCGTCCGCCCCGCCCGAAAAGTCGAGGTCGGCGAAACGCTGCTCTTCTACGCACCCGGCGATCCCGCACCCCTCCTCGAGGCCGAGGTCATCATGGCCGGGAACTTCGGCGAGCGCACGCTCCGTTTCTCCCCCGTGCCCGATCTCTTCGCCGTCCTTGACCGCATCGGCCACATGCCCCTTCCCCCATACATCCACCGGAGGGACACCCCCGAAGACCGCGATCGCTACCAGACTGTTTACGCCAGCACGCCAGGGTCCGCCGCCGCCCCCACTGCCGGCCTTCACTTCACCCCCGAAATGATCGAGACGTTGCGCGCAAAGGGCGTCGAAGTTCAAACCGTCATGCTGCACGTCGGCCTGGGCACCTTCCAGCCCGTCCGCGTTGACTCCGTCGAAAGCATCCGGCTCCACAAAGAGAAGTATGAGATTCCCGCAGCCGCCGCACGCGCCATCCTGGCCGCCCGTCGCTCCGGTCGACGCATCATCGCCGTCGGCACCACCTCCGCACGAACTCTCGAAGGCAGTGCGGAGATCGTGCGGATGCAATTCGCCGGTTGCAGCCCCTTCAGCTGGGACGACTTTGAATCGGTGTTCGGGAACGGTAGCCGCGGATCTACCGAGATCTTCATCTCCCCCGGATATAAGTTCCGGCTCGTCTCCGGCCTCCTCACCAACTTCCACCTCCCGTCCTCCACCCTCCTCATGCTCGTCAGTGCCTTCGCGGGTAGGGAAGCGGTCCTCCGCGCCTACGCCCACGCAGTCGAGCAACGCTACCACTTCGTCTCCTACGGCGACTGCATGCTGATCCTCTAGCCCCCCACCCCCACCCGTCATCTCTCCCCCTTCTTATTTGTCATCCTGAGCGCAGCCAACGGACCCGCTTCTCTACCCAGATCCCCAGCCAGCCCCCGCCTTCGCCTTTTCCATCCACCGCCACCATCTCCACCCCGCCCCTGAAACATTTGTCATCCTGAGCGCAGCGAACGGACCCGCTTCTCTACCCAAATCTCCAACCAGCCCCCGCCTCGTCCTTCCATCCGCCATCCCCATCCTCGAGCTTGCGAAGAGGAAGAACCCCTTTCCGCACCGTTCGTCCGCTCCCTGTCCAGCCCACCCAACGCGCTACCATCAAACCAGCCATGGCCACCAAGAAGACCGCCACACCCTCCACCCCGCCCCCGCCGCAAACCGGCTCCAAGCCCCCCATCTACCTCCTCGACTCCATGGCCTTCATCTTCCGCGCCTACCACGCCATGCAGCGCCAGCGCCCCATGTCCACCCGCACCGGCATCCCCACCGCCGCCACCTACGTCTTCGTCAACATGATCAATAAGCTGCGCGCGGATTTCGCCCCGCAGTACCTCGCCGCGATCTACGACGTCGGTGCCCCCGTCCACCGCAACGAACAGGCCAAGCAAATGAAGGACGTCCAGAAGTTCAACATCAAGACCCAGGCCTTCGAGACCATCGAGTACGGCGGCTACAAGGCCAACCGCGTCGAAACCCCGCCCGACCTCATCCAGCAGCAGCCCTACATCCGCCGCGCCCTCGAAGCCTTCCGCATCCCCATCCTCTTCTACGAAGGCTTCGAGGCCGACGACGTCATCGGCACCCTCTCCTGCCAGCTCGCCGCCCTCGGCCACCACGTCTTCGTGGTCAGCTCCGACAAGGACATGATGCAGCTCGTCAATGATTCCGTAAGCATTCTCAATCCGACGAAGGACAACCTCATCCTCGATCCCGCCGGCGTCGAAGCAGCCCTCGGCGTCCCTCCCCAACGCGTCATCGACGTCATGGCCCTGCGCGGCGACGCCATCGACAACATCCCCGGCGCCCCCGGCATTGGCGACAAGGGCTCCGTCGATCTCATCCAGCAATTCGGCACCGTCGAAGCCGCGCTCGATCACGCTGCTGAGGTCAAAAAGAAAACGTATCGCGAATCGTTACAAAACAATCGCGACAACATCCTCCTCTCGAAAGATCTCGTCACCATCCACACCTCCGTCCCCATCGAGTTCTCGCTCGAAGACATGCGCACGCAGCCCGTCGACAACGCCGCCTGCCGCGCCCTCTTCTCCGAACTCGAATTCACCACCCTCCTCAAAGAGCTCGCGCCCGCCACCGACAACACCGTCATCACCTTCAACACCCGGCCCACCCCCGCCGAAGTCGAAGACCTCCTCGCCGAAGCCCGGGGCATCGACAACGCAACCACCGAGCCCCGCGGCCTCTCCATCGCCATTGCCGAAACCGCCCAGGCCATCGCCGAAGAGACCTCCGCCGAACCCTCCGAAGATCCCGACAACCCAGAATCCTCCGAACCCGAACCCGCCCAACCCGAAACCATGTCCCTCTTCGGAGCCCCCACTTCTTTAGAAAGTTGTCATCCTGAGTACAGCGAAGGACCCGCTTCTCTACCCCAGAACTCCACGCCCAACGACGCCCTCAACGACCCCGCCTGCAAGCTCGGCCTCTCCGCCTCTCCAACCCTCGCCCTCCAGGTCTCCGTCGACACCCCCGGCCTCCGCGAAGCCCTCGAAGACCCCACCCTCCCCAAGCACGTCCACGACCTCAAAGCCGTCACCCGAGCCCTCGCCCCGCACGGCATTAACCTCCGCGGCCCGGTCGAAGACGTCATGCTCTACAGCTATCTCACCAACCCCACCCACGGGTCCCACACCCTCGCCGACGTCGCCGCCCGCTCCTCCTCGCGCGCCCTCACCCACGCCCCCGAGACCCTCCTCCCCGAAGCCGCCTCCGCCATCAACCGCCTCATCCCCATCCTCCGCCAGCAGATCGCCGAGTCCGCCCCCGTCACCCACCACATCCCCGCCGACGACCCCATCCTCGGCGGCGCCGTCACCCGCGAGATGCTCTTCCCAGAACCCACCCCATCCAGGTTGTCATCCTTCGCTGAAAGCGGAGGACCTGCTTCTCCACAACCCAACCCCCTCCTCCACGTTTACCGCACCATCGATCTCCCCCTCGTCCCCGTCCTCCTCCGCATGGAGCAGGCCGGCGTCCGCGTCGACCCGGCCATCCTCCGCGACATGTCCTCCCGCCTCACCGTCGATATGGATACCCTCGCCGAAAAAATCTACGAGGGCTCCGGCCACCGCTTTAATATCAACTCCCCCAAGCAGCTCGGCGACGTCCTCTTCAACAGGATGAACCTCGCCAAGCCCATGAAATATGGCAAGGGCCGAGTCATCTCGACCGCTCAGGACGTCCTCGAAGATCTCGCACAACTCCACCCCGTCCCCGCCCAGGTCCTCGAATACCGCCAGCTCGCCAAGCTGAAAAGTAATTACTTAGACCAGCTCCCCCAGCTCACCGACCGCGAAGGCCGCGTCCACACCACCTTCAACCAGGTCGGCACCGCCACCGGCCGCCTCTCGTCCACAAATCCCAACCTCCAGAACATCCCCACCCGCACCGCCCTCGGCCGAGAGATCCGCGCCGCCTTCATCGCCGCCCCCGGCAACGTCCTCATGTCCGCCGACTACTCCCAGATCGAACTCCGCCTCATGGCCCACTTCTCGCAGGACCCGCTCCTGCTGGACGCCTACCGCACCGGCAAGGACATCCACACCCTCACCGCCGCCGAGGTCTTTCAGGTCGACCCCGCCACCATGTCGAAAGAGACCCGCGCCCGCGCCAAGGCCGTCAACTTCGGCATCGTCTACGGCATCAGCCCCTTCGGCCTCGCAGCCCAGCTCAACATCGATCAGAAGACCGCGAAGGAATACATCGACCGCTATTTCGAGCGTTACTCTGGTGTTCGCACCTTTATCGAGCAGACCCTCGAAACCGTCCGCCGCGACCAGTCCGTCAGCACCCACTTCGGCCGCGTCCGCCCCATCCCCGACATCCAGTCGCGCAACCCCAACATGCGCGGATTCGCCGAACGCACCGCCGTCAACACTCCTCTCCAGGGCACCGCCGCCGACCTCATCAAGCTCGCCATGATCACCCTGGACGCGAAGTTGTCGGAAAGAAATCTTCGCTCCCGCATGACCCTTCAGGTCCACGACGAGCTCCTCTTCGACGTCGTCCCCGAAGAAGCCGAAGATCTCGCCCACCTCGTGAAACACGAGATGGAAAACGTAGCCGCTTTCTCCATCCCCATCGTCGCCGACGTAGGCACCGGCCACAACTGGCGCGACATCAAGTAGTCGCTTCACGTGCCGGGTCCGCTCCCTCACCGTCCGTCCAAATTCGCACGCGAGGAACTCGCTTCTGTCCCTATCCTTTGGTTTGTCATCCTGAGCGCAGCGAACGGACCCGCTTCTCTACCCACAAGCCCACCAACTCACTTCTGCCCCGCCGCCGCCCCACCCGCCCTTCTTTCTTCCATTCCGAGCGCAGCGAGGAACCTGCTTCTTCCCCGCCACCTTGTCATCCTGAGCGCAGCGAACGGACCCGCTTCTCTACCCAGACGCCCAACCCACCCCCACCCCGCCCTTGCCTCACTCGCCCTTCTTTCTTCCATTCCGACCGCAGCGAGGAACCCGCTTCTCTCACTGCCCCTTTTGTTTGTCATTCTGAGCGCAGCGAACGGACCCGCTTCTCTACCGATAACGCCAAACCCACCCGAGCCCCATCTCCTGTCAGCGGCCTCCAGATAACCCGAGGCGCTACCCACCCGACATCGGCAAACCTTCCGTCCCGGCGCAAGCCTCTGTACTATGGAACATCTCAAATGCTAAGCCGCCGCAAGCTCCTCGCAAACTCACTCCTCGGCGCAGCAGCTCTCGCCGACACGAAGCACATCCTCTCGCAGGCCCCAGCCCCGAAGTCCACGCACCGCATTCACCAGTCCGTCTCCCGCTGGTGCTACGCCAAGATCCCGCTCGAAGATCTCTGCCGAGCCTCCGCCGCCATCGGCCTCGAGGGCATAGACCTCCTCAAGCCCGAAGAGTTCGAGATCCCCGCCCGCTTCGGCCTCCGCGCAACCATGGGCTACGCTGGTGGCGGAGACATCAAGCAAGGCCTCAACCGCACCGAGAACCACGCCGCCATCGAAGCTGGTCTGCGCAAGTCCGTCCCCCTCGCCGCCAAAGCCGGCGTCCCCAACGTCATCACCTTCTCCGGCCTCCGCGCACCCGATCTCACCGACGAGCAGGGCGCTCGCAACACCGTCCTCGGTCTTCAACGCGTCCGCTCCATCGTCGAGGATCACGGGGTCGATCTCTGCATGGAACTGCTCAACAGCAAACGCGACCATCCCGGTTACATGTGCGACCACACCGCCTGGGGCGTCCGCGTCGTGGAAGAGGTCGCAAGCCCCCGCGTCAAACTTCTCTACGACATCTACCACATGCAGATCATGGAGGGTGACCTGGTCTCGACCATCACCGCCAACGCCCGCTGGCTCGGCCACTTTCACACCGGCGGCGTCCCCGGCCGGCACGAACTCGATGACACGCAGGAGGTCACCTGGGCGGCCGTCATGCGGGCTATCGCCGCCACCGGTTTCAACGGCTACGTCGCCCACGAGTTCGTCCCGCGCGAGGATCCCCTCACCTCCCTTCGCGCCGCCTTCAACCTCTGCAACATCTGATCGCTCCATGGTCGGATCCCGCACGCGCATCGTCTCGTTCACCGGCGATCCCCTGTCAACCTCTCCAGTCCCGGTCTACATGCCTCAACTGCCATCTCCTCACCGGTTTAGGCTCCGGCGCACCTGTGGCGCAACCAGCCCCGTCCATCCGATACCATAGAGGAAGCGGGGGAACCCACCGCAAACTCCAGCGTGTTGCCTCTGACCGCTAAGTCCTTTCGGAGCACGATTTTGCCTATAAACCTCGTGAATGGACGATTTTGCAGTCCATAGCCTACGCATCTCCAGCCAGGCCAAGAACTTAGGCCGAAGTACCCCCCGGGGGAGGGGGCGGGGTGTCGAGCCATCTCGCGGCCACGCCCTGATAGACTGGATAACTGCGCAGTCACACTCGCAACCAGCCACTCAAAGGAAGATCAACACCACCGTGGATCAGCAAACCAAAGCAGCCCTCAAGCACCAGGACGCCTTCGTCACCACCACCTCCCACGGCCTCGAGTGGGCCGGCGAGAACCGCCGCTCCGTCATCGTGTCGAGCGCCATCCTGCTTGCTCTCATCCTCATTGCGGTCATCGCCGGCGTCATCTACAACCGTCGCTCCGAGGCCGCTTCCGTTGCCTTCGGAGCCGCCATGCAGGCCTACCAGACTCCCATCGCCGCACCCGGCCAGGCCGTGCCCCCCGGAGTCAAAACCTTCAGCTCCATCCCCGATCGCGCCAAGGTTGCCAATAGTCTCTTCATGGAGGTTGCCAACAAGTACGGGATGACGCCCGACGGCAAGAACGCGCTCTACTTCGCGGGCCTCAGCTCCATGGAGTCAGGCCAGAACGCCTCCGCCGAGTCCACGCTCAAGCAGGTCGCCTCTGGCTGGAACCGCGATCTCGCTAACCTCGCCAAGCTCTCTCTTGCCCAGCTCTACCGGGAGACCGGCCGCGACCCCCAGGCCATCGACCTCTATAACGAGCTCACCGCCAAGCCCTCCAACTCCGTTCCCGCCGGAACCGCTCAGCTTCAGCTCGCAGAGCTTTACCAGGCCCAGAACAAGCCCGACGCCGCAAAGAAGATCCTCGCGCAGCTCAAGGACAAGGACCCCAAAGGGCCCGCCGGCCTCCTCGCCGCGCAGAAGCTCAACCCCCAGGCCGGACCTTCCGTCCCACAGTAAATCACCTCGTTTCGCCAGCTAAAAACCGTGACTGTCGCCATGCAGGTCCGCCGACCCCGCCTGCTCACTCACCTGGCTGACCCGCTCCCCCCACACCGCCGCCGCCTGCGACCGTAGGTTTGCCACCGTCCTCCAATAGTCCTTCTTCCGAGGCTCCGCGACCCACTGTGGAAGCGGCATCTTCAGGTAATCCGATAACGCGAGCGCATGCGGCTCGTACAGCGCACGAATCGCCGTCAATCGCTCCATCGAAGCCGGATCCCCGCACAGCCGCATCTCAATCGCGCCCAGCGCCTCGCACAGCCGGTCGAATACCTCCATAGGAAGCCGCTCCGATTGCCCGCCCTCCGCCGCTTCAGCCTCCCTCTCCTCCAGGTGGAAGACGTGTCCCAGGTCGATCAGCGCATGTCGCGCCATCGCAAACGTCAGCTGTGCCTGTCGCGACGCCGGCCCTTCGATCGTCGTGATCAGAAGCGCACATGCATCCAGAACGCTCACCATCGCCGACAGCCAGCTCTGGTTGTCATGCTGCGACCGGTAGTAGCACAGCAGTGGATAGGAGATGTGCGACTCCAGAATATCCGCCGACCATCGCTCCCACTCCTCCAGAAGCGAGCTCAGCGCCGCCTGCCCTCCATCGAAGCCATGCCTGCGCAGCAGCTCCGCAGCCGTCGGCGGCGACCCCGCCCGCCCGTCCAGCAGAGCAACGCTCACCTCCCTCCGGCTGAAAGCCCCGTACAGCACCGGAACGTAGCTGATCACCAGCGCGACAAACCCCAACCCTGTTCCGCTCTCCGCGATCATCAGAGCTCGCGCCCATGCACTCCTCGGAACCACGTCCCCCGGTCCCAGCGTCGTCAGCGTCGTTCCACTTACATAGAGATCGGTGAGGAAATGCTCGATCGCCCCCGCTCCCGGCCGCAGGCTGCTGTCCAGAAAAGGCGACCGCATCGCAAACAGCAGAAGCGCGAATCCAATCATCAGCAGCAACGCCCACAGAACAATCAGAATCAACAGGGAAAGCGGTCCGAAGACGCTGTACATCTGCTCCCGGAGCTTGCGGTTCTCGATTCGCTCCGCAATCCATACCCAGGGCGTCCAGGTAACGATGTAAAACAGTCGCGTAATCCGAAGACGTCCCGTTGGACGGCGCGGAAGAATGATCGTCTGGAAAGCGTCCAGAACCACGCCGCCGAAGAAGGTCAAGCCGATAAGCAGCGCTGCAGTTCGCATCGTCCTCCCATTCCCACCAGATCAACAAGATGAATTGTTCAATCCACTAGACATCCGCAGTTAACAAGCACACACTATGTGCAGGCTCGAAGATCGTCTAGAACGACCTAGAGGCTCTCCCAGATGCGTCGTATTCTTATAGTGGATGACGAACACCTCGTCGCCGATACACTTAGTCTGATCTTCCAGAAGCATGGATTCGTCACGCGCGCCGTCTACTCGGCCGATGAAGCGATGGACTGTGCTCGCAGCTTTGCGCCCGATCTCCTCCTCTGCGACATCAACATGCCCGAGAGAGACGGCCTCGATCTCATCTCCAGCATGGATCGTGAGCAGCCATCCTGCCCCATCCTCGTTCTCACCGGTGCCTACTCCAGCCTCAATCGCGTCCGTCAGCACGCCTCCGGGGTCCGCAACAAATTCTCCGTGCTCACCAAGCCCTGCCAGCCGGCTGAACTCCTCCGCTGCGCCGGCGAACTCCTCCTTCAAACCGCCTAGGGACCCATGCCCGGACTCGCCCGTCTCCTGCTCACCTTTGGCGTCCTCCTCATCGTCGCCGGCCTTCTTGTCGCAGTGCTCACACGATTCAACCTTCCCCTGGGCCGCCTTCCCGGCGATCTCTCCTGGCGCGGTCGTGGTTGGACCGTCTCCTTCCCCCTCGCCACCTCACTTCTCCTCAGCGTCGTCCTGAGCCTTCTGGTGTACCTCTTCTCGCGTAGCTCGAGGTAACACCACCCCCCGTCGCTCGCAGCGGGCGAACTCATGACCTCATCCCTCCTGTAGCACGCGCCCAACCTCCATCCAACCTCGCTCCCCAGAGTTCATGACCTCTCTCCGCCAGGAACTCCGCCCCATGCTCGCCCTTGCCCTCCCGCTCGTCACCGCCGAGATCGGATGGATGCTGATGGGCCTCATCGATACCATGATGGTCGGTCGCCTTCCCCATGCCGCCATCGCCATGTCCGCCGTCGCCCTCGCCCAGATCCTCTTCAATACCATCGCCTTCGGTCTCGGTGGAATCCTCCTCGGCCTCGATACCGTCATCGCCCAATCCCACGGAGCCGGCAAGCTCGGAGAGGCAAACCGCTGGCTGTACCACGGCGTCCTCCTCGCCGCCACTACTGCTCTGGTCCTCTTTGGCGCGTTCTCCCTCGCCCCTATTGGCATGGCTCGCATCCCGGCGGACCCCACGGTCCGCGCCGGTGCCATCGCCACCCTCCGCGCCCTCAATCTCGGCGTCCTTCCGCTGCTCATTTACTTTGCCCTCCGCCGCTATCTGCAGGCCTTCAACCACGTCCGGCCCATCGCCGCTGCGCTCATCTCGGCCAATCTCATCAACCTCCTCTTCAACTGGCTTTTGATCTACACCCACGACTGGCACCCACAACTCGGCATCTCCGGCGTCCATCTCACCATCTCCGGTCCCCATCTAAGATGGGCCGGCCTCGGCGTCGCCGGCTCCGGTCTCGCTACCTCGCTGGCCCGTACCTACCTCGCTCTCTTCCTCGCAGGATCCGTCTGGTTCCTCGATCGCCGCCACCGCTACGGCCTCCGCGAGATCTCACTTCGCGCAGAAGTCCCCCTGCTCAAACGTCTGCTGCAGCTCGGTCTTCCCGCCGGCGCCACCATCCTCGTCGAAATCTCCATCTTCGCCGTCGTCACCTTTCTCATCTCCACCCTCGGCCCCGTTCCACTCGCCGGCCACGAGATCGCCCTCAATGTCATCAGCTTTACCTTCATGATCCCCATGGGCATCTCCGCCGCCGCCGCCGTCCGTGTCGGCCAGGCCATCGGCCGCCGCGATCTTCCCGCCGCCCGCGCCGCCGGCTGGACCGCCCTCGCCCTCAGCGGTGCCGTCATGGTCGCCGCCGCCCTCATGTACCTGCTCCTCCCCCACACCATCGCCCGCATCTTCACACCGGACCGAGCAGTGATTGCCGCGACCGTCCCCCTCTTCGCCATCGCCGCCATCTTCCAGATCTGCGACGGCCTCCAGGTCACCGTCATCGGAGCCCTCCGCGGCACCGGCGACACCCACTCCGGCCTCATTACCCACCTCTGCTGCTACTGGCTCATCGGCCTCCCCCTCGGCGTCTACCTCGCCTTTCACCGCCACCTCGGAGCCCGCGGCCTGTGGCTCGGTCTTTCCCTCGCCCTCACCCTTGCCGGATGCATCCTGCTCCTCCGCTGGCGCCAAGTCAGCCGCTCCCTCCAACCCGCCCTCAAAGCCGCCGCAAGTTGAGTGAAGTAAAGAGACAATGCATGTCTGGTCCAAAACGCATGGCTCTCGCCTTTTTTTGCGTGCTCCTTGGAGTAGCGTCTTTGGCCGTGTGGGGCATACCCTCGACTGCCATGCGCTACGGGCCGAGATATGTCCTACCTGCTCTCCAGATGTTACCGGTGTACCTGCTCTTCGCTTTTCCAGGCTGGCTACTGGCGTTACCTTACGTATTGCTGTTCGAAGATGCGAATGGCCGCCGCTTCTGGTGGATCTTGGCCATTGGAATAGCCATCGGACCGACGTTTATGCTGGCCTGTTCGCTGCTTGCCTCGGGTGGTCGGCTGAACTGGCAAGCGAACGGTTCTGCGGTGGAGATGTCGATTTGGATCGGCTCTGTCACCACAATCTTCTATGCAATGCTGCTCAGGCGCTTCACGAAGGAAGCACGACAAAGACCAGAGTAAGGAAGTACCCATGCTGGCTCCAGAGCGGCAGGATAGAGAGCGACGACGAGAGCCAAGTCGCGCGCGATCGCAGGATGAGATTTACCGCATAATGTGAGCGCATCACGGTGTCACGTGTCCGAGATGTCGGCATCTCGAACACGTGACACCGTCATCGGCGCCCTCCGAGGCGCCGACGATACCCACTCCGGCCTCATCACGCACCTCTGCTGCTACTGGCTCATCGGCCTTCCCCTCGGCGTCTACCTGGCGTTCCACCGCCATCTCGGAGCCCGCTGCCTCTGGCTCGGTCTCTCGGTCGCCCTCACCCTTGCCGGATGCATCCTGCTCCTCCGCTGGCGCCGCGTCAGCCAGTCGCTCACCCTGTTCCTCAAGGGTCGACCTTCTAGTAGCCGTCTTCGCCGTCGCTCTCAGCGCCCAAAGGCGAACGTAACCTGCAGCACACCATGGTCGATCCCAGGGTTCTGGACCGCCGCAAAGTTATTCGAAATGTGCTGGTAGCGATACTCCGCCCTCAGCGACCGGTTGCCAAAGCGGCTCGCCGATCGCTCCGCCGAGGTGTATAACTCCAGTCCCGCGCCGATCGAGAAGATGTAGTTGAACGAACCCGCCTGGCTGACTGGTATCGCCTGGGACGACAGCATGTACCCGCCATCCCCCCGTCACCACGGGCAAGCGGTGACGCGGACGCAAATTCACTTTCAACCCCCACCGGGCTAAGAGCTTCGCCAAAGGTCCACTGCCTTCCACACGTAGCCGTGGTCGAAGGGGCGAAGGTACCTCCCTGCGGAAGGTTGCCGGTGAAGGTGCTCACCAAGGCCCGGACGGCACGGCCCGCTCTGCCGATACTTCTCCTGATGCGTCTGCGGAGGTTGGTTTGTCGAGCGGAACGTGAGCGTCGCCTGCACCACCGGGTCGCTCGGAAACATCAGCGGCCCGAACCTCGGCGAAGTACTGAAAGTTGATCGTCCGCCCTTCCCAGATCCGTCGGCTGTAGCTCAGGCCGAAGTCAAGCAGCTTCCGTTGTCTCGCCTGGCCCAGCGCCATGTGGCTGGAATCGTTCGAATACTCGCTGAACAGGCCGAAGCTGTTAACCGGCTAAAGGCAGGGCGTACCTCGCCAGACTGCGCGAAGAGAAAGCTACCGGCAAACATCAAGGCAATCAGGCCAGCAAAACGGGCGCGAAGTATCACAAGGAGACGGTAGCAGATCGCAATCGTCTCCAAACGACACCACCGTCCCGGGGCATCCCGAATTGGCTGCACGCTGATCGAGGCACTCCTGCCGCCGCCTCACTCGCCACCGCGCAGAGCACAGTCTTCCTGCCGGGCAGCCTCCGAATTGCGGTCAAACTCGCAACACCTCAGCGGAGGATGTACACAAGGCATGGATCCCAGCGAAGATGCCGACCCGCCCGCCACCTCAGGCCACCGCCTGCCGCCGCGTCGTTAGCGTCACAGCGGCCGCCAGGATCATTGCCCCACCCACCCACGCGCTCGGCCCCAGTCTCTCCCGCAGCACCAGCACGCCCAGCAAGCTCCCGATCAGCGGCTCCATATTCAGCAGCACCCCCGCCTGCGACGCCGGCACCTGCGTCATGCCCCAGTTCCACAGCAGCGTCGTCGTCGCCGTACACAGCACTCCGCTAGCCGCCAGCGCCATCCACGCCCTCCCGGAGACCGCTTGAACCGGCGGCATCCCGTACCGGAGTGGAACCCAAATCATCAGCATCGCCGTCCCCATCGCCAGCCCATACACCGTCACCACCACATGGCTCTGCCGCTCCATCAGCCGCTTGTTCAGAAGGATCCAGAACAGCGCAATCATCAGCGAGAGCACCACCAGCAGATCCCCCGTCAAAGCCCCGCCGGCCACCTGTCCGCTGCGCCCGCTCAGCGCAATCAGTGCCGCTCCCGTGGTCGAGGCCGCCAGCGCCGTCCATCCCACCTTGCTCATCCGCTCGTGCGCAAACATCGTCGCGCCCACCGCCAGGATCACCGGCATCATCCCCACCATCAATGACGCATGACTCACCGTCGTCAGCGCCAGGCCGTGGAACTGAATCAGAAACTGCACCGGCACGCCCAGCAGCGATGCAATTGCCAGCAGACCCCAGTCCCTCCCGCTGAAGCTAGGCCGATGTGTCACCAGCAACGGCAGCAGCGGCACCACCGCAAACAGAAACCGGTACAGCACCATGAACGGCGACGCCATCTCCGCCAGCGCAATCTTCCCAAAGAAGAACCCGCATCCCCAGAAGCAGCTTGCCAGAGCGCACGCCGCAAACCCCCACCCCCGATGCCGCCCATGCCCCTCTACACCCATGCCTCAACTCTCGCACACGCGACATAAAGAGCGGGCACAGCATAAGACCGCACCCGCTCCCCTTGGCCCCTCTTGTTTGTCATCCTGAGCGCAGCCAAGGACCCGCTTCTCTACCACATGAGCCCGCGCTACCCTCTGCCGCGCCTCACCAGACTCGGCAGCTCCCCGCAGGCACCATTGGCGACCCCTTCTTGCAACCAAACGCTTCCGCAAACCCCGGCTGATTCACGATCGCCCCATTCGCCCGGAAGTGATCCGGCGAGTGCGGATCCTGCAGCACCTGCGTCCGCACCTGCTCCGGCCGCGCGTTCTCGCACCAGTTCTGCGCGTACGCGATATAAAACCGCTGCGGAGACGTGTACCCCTCCTTCTTCGCCGCGAGATCAATCCCATCCTTCTTCGCCCGGTCCAGATACGCCATGTACGCCAGCACCAGACCGCCGTTATCAGCCGTATTCTCTCCCAGCGTCAGCTTTCCGTTAACCTTTACATCGTCCACCGCCGTGAACCCGCCGTACTCGTTCACAATGCAGTCTGTCCGCGCCTCGAACTTCTTCGTGTCCTCAGCCGTCCACCAGTCCGACAAGTTCCCCTTCGCGTCAAACTTCTTTCCCTGGTCGTCAAATCCGTGTGTCAGCTCATGCCCGATCACGGCGCCGATGTGCCCGTAGTTCACCGCATCGTCCTGGCTCTTGTCGTAGAACGCCGGCTGCAGAATCCCCGCCGGAAAGTTGATGTCGTTCATGCTCGGGTCGTAGTAAGCATTCACCGTCGGCGGCGTCATCCCCCACTCCCCGCGATCGACCGGCTTCCCGATCTTCGCGAGCTGCCGGTCACTCTCGAAGGCGTCCGCCCGCAGCAGGTTGCCCAGCGCATCATCCGGCTTGATCTCAAGCGAGCTGTAGTCCCTCCACTTCTCCGGATATCCAATCTTGTTCGCCACCGTATTCAGCTTTTCCTTGGCGCGCAGCTTGGTCGGCGCACTCATCCACTCCAGGCTGTCGATATCCACGTCCATCGCGTGCTCGATGTCGTGCACCATCTCCAGCATCTTCGCCTTGCTGTCCCCGGCGAAGTACTGCTCCACATACACCTTTCCCAGCGCCTCTCCCATCGCCCCATTCACTGCGTTCGAGCACCGCTTCCACCGAGCCGGCTGCTCCGGCTGCCCGTTCAGCTTTCTGCTGTAGAAATCGAAGGTCTCCGCGTCAAATGCCTTCGGCAGCCGACTCGCTACCGAGGTCAGCAGGTGGTACTTCATGTACGCCTTCAACGTCCCCATATCCGTGTCGCGAACCTCGTGCATCAGGGCAGGGAAGAACTGCGGCGTTTGATCGTTGATCTCGCTCACATGCGGAGCGTGTACCGCCTCCTCGAACTGCCCGAAGTTCACCCCCGGCATCGATGCTTCAAATTTCGCAATCGGCTCTAGGTGATACGTCTTCTCCGGATCCCGCAGATCCACCACACCCAGGCTCGCCTTCGCTAGCGCCGTCTCAAACCGCATCACGCCCTCGGCATCCTTCTGCGCCGCCTCCGGCGTACTCCCGGCCAGCGTCAGCATCTTCGCCACGTGCGCCACATACTGTCTGCGGATCTCCTCGTCCTTCGCTCCGGTGCGCAGGTAGTAGTCCTTCTCCGGCAGACCGAGCCCGCCCTGGCCCGCCGACGCAATCTGTTTCGTCGCGTCCTTCAGATCCTGCTGCTCCCCGAACCCAAAGAACACATCAACGCCCCCGCGCTGCAGCCGCCCAATCAACGGCGGCAGATCGCGCTTCGCCATCATCCCGTTCCCCAGCGTGTCGATCTGACCCAGCAACAGCTGCACCGGGGCTAGCCCCTTCTTCTCAATCGCATCTGTATCCAAGCAGCTCTTGTAGTAGTCGCCGATCTTCTGCTCATCCGGCGACCGCCCCGCTCCACCCGCCGCCGCCTTTTCCAGAATTCCCCGCAACGACTGGGTGTTCACGTTGTACAGCGCATAGAACAAGTCCGTCCCGGGCTGATCTGCCGGAATCGGATGGTTCGCCGCAAATTGTCCGCACGCAAACTTGTAGAAGTCATTGCATGGGTCCGCCTTCGCATCGATCGAGCTCACATCGAACCCCGGCACCGGTTTGTAGACCTCCTCCGCTTTACTCGCCGCCACCGGCGCATCTACCGCCCCTGCCGTCGATTGTTGCGCGAACGCCGCCCCGGAAACCATGGCCAACATCACTAGCCCACCCGCGATCACCCGCCCTTCTTTCTTCCATTCCGAGCGCAGCGAGGAACCTGCTTCTGCCCTCGCTCTTTGAGTTGTCATCCTGAGCGCAGCGATCGGACCCGCTTCTGCCTCTGCCCTTTTGTTTGTCATCCTGAGCGCAGCGAACGGACCCGCTTCTCTACCGAGAGATCCCACCCGCCCCAACCCCGCCTTTGCCCCACCAGACTTCCCGATCTCACTTCGCCCGTTCAACATGCACTCTCCTCGAAACCAGTCACTCTAGCTTTGTAACACCCGCGACCTATCCCGCGCCGCCCCGTCAAACGATCAAAAGTAAGCTCCGGAGCACGCCTGACGCGCAGTTATGCCCTTCGAAGTTGAGAACCATGTGTCTGACGAGAACCATATTTTGCCCCACATACAGAGGAGCGGAAGCAGGTGAGTCCGCAGACACCTGCAAACCGTCCATGAAACAGTAGTAGCTACGTCCCAATTGCCATGCCGGTTCCCGCCTCCTCCATCGCGCCCCGTCTGTCCCGGCTCCTTCCCTTGCTTCTGCTCGTCCTCTCGGCAGCCCTCTCCTTAGCGGCTCCCCGTCCACCCGAAACTCGCATCGCCCTCGAATCCCTCGGCTATATTCCCTTCTCCGCCCCCGTCCTTGCCTCTGGCGCCTGCATCCTGACCATCAACTACGTCGACGATCGCCACCTCCTCGTCACCTTCAGCGTCCGCCGCCTGCTTCCGCGTATCCCCGACGACCCGCCCGAGGACTTCGACCGCAGCATCGACGCCGTCCTCGTCGACCTCCCCAGCGGACAGGTCCTCGCCCGTACCGCCTGGCGCGTCCACGATCCCGCCCAATACCTCTGGCCCCTCGGCAACGGTCACTTCCTCCTCCGCATCCGCGACCGCCTCACCACCCTCTCTCCCCTCGTCAATCTCAAGTCCGGCGACGCCTTCAAGGAGCACCCTTTCCTATCCAGCCCCAGGCCCATCGGCGCCGTTCTGCTCTCCCCCGACTCGAGCCTCCTTATCCTCGAGTCCCTCGACCGACGCCCCGCTGCCGAACCCGAGCGTACCCCCAGCCCCGGAACCCAGGCCTATGCCGCAAAAGCCGCCGGGAAGGACGCTCCCGAAGGCCCACCGAAATCGCGCATGCCCGTTGAGATCCACTTCTACCGCATCCGCAGCCAGCCATCAGACGGAGAGCCCTTTGCTCAGGCCTCCGGCGGCCTTCGCGCCCGCACCCTCGTCACCGTCCCCGCCGATGGCGCCGGCTTCCTCAGCATCCTCGATCAAGGCCATCAGCACTGGGCTTTCAACTTCAACCTTTACCGGGGAAAAGTCGAAGAGCTCTCCCCCTTCGACTCCACCTGCCACCCCCTCCCCGTTCTCGTCAGCCGCAGCGAGTTCATCGCCTTCGGCTGCCGCAGCGGAAGCCAACGGCAGATGTTCGGCGGCTTCAACCTCCGCGGCGAAGAGATGTGGGAGCAGGCCATACCCGAAAATTACCTCAATCCCACCTTCGCCTTCGCGCCCGCCACGGGCCGCTTCGCCTTCGGCCGCGTCACCACCGCCCTCTCCGTCGGCGATCAGGCCCTCGCCAACGCCGCCCTTAGCGCCGCGCAATTCAGCGCCCAAACTGTGACCGTCTTCCAGATCGACAGCGGCAAACCCGTCCTTCGACTCGACTGCACCCCCATCCTTCCCACGGGACAGAACTTCGACCTCTCCCCCGATGGCTCCAACCTTGCCATCCTTCGCGACTCCGTGATTGAAATCCACCGGCTTCCACCTCTATCCGCGAAGGATCGTGCCGGTATCGCCAAAGCCGCCTCGCTCGCGCCCGAGCTCTCCGACGGCCCCATCCTCCTTACAGCTCCGCTCACCAATGCCAACGCCCGCGCCGCTACCTCCGCCGGCGCCCCGGTACCCACACCCCCGACCGACCCCGCATCCAATCGGCCGTCCGCCATCGTCGACAGCAACACCGTCGCTCCCGAGAGTCAGACCACCCCCACTGCCGACTCCTCACGGACTCCACCCGCCAATGCTCCCGCCCCCAGCGCTGCGGCAGCCCCAGCCGCCGAAGCTCATCCTGCGGATGCCGCCGCGACCTCTCCCCAACCCGCCCAATCACCCGCGAGGTCCATCGAGAATGGGGACCCCGAGCCCCAGGCTGACACCCCCCGCAAGCCGCCAACTCTCTACAACCCCGGAGAACAACCCGAGGCGAGACCGGATAAGTCCCGCACAGACAAGCACACCTCGCCAAAGTAGCCCATCGCCAAAGATCAGGCTTTTGAAGCCCCAAACGTAAACAGGGCTCTAGCCCTGGATCGCGCCCCAGCACTAAAGCCCATCTCAACCTCTCTTATCGAACCGAACTCGGCGTTAAAACCTAAGCAGCCTAAACCGATAAGGCCTTTACGCGAGCATTCAAACGGCTCTTATAGCGGCTCGCCGTGTTCTTATGCAGGATCCCCTTCTGCACGCTCTTATCCAGCGCAGAAGCCGTCATCCGGTACTGCTCCGTCGCAACCTTGGCATCGCCCTTGCCGATAGCCTCACGCAAGGCCCGCAAAGTTCCACGGAGTTTGCTGCGGTTTGACCGGTTCACCGCGGTCTTGGTCTCGGTCTGACGTGCGCGCTTCAACGACGAAACATGATTTGCCATTCTGTTGAACTCTCTCTATCTAAAGGTCCCGCATACCTCGGGGAAGATTTGCAAGGAGCCCTGAGTAAACCCGGAACTCTCGCGAAGCAAAGAGACAAAAAGATATCGGCTCGAAGGGCCTCGCATTCAGCCCGGCACACACAACATCCCCGCTCACTGCAATCTCACAAGTCTACGGAACTCCGCGCCCGAGGTCAACGACGTTCTCGCTTTGGGAACGTCGTAAACATTCCCCGTATACCCCTTGACGACCCGGGCCCGCCGTTCTACTCTTCAGCCAGATTTGGCATCCTTCGCCATCCCCGGCGCCCGTCCCGCAGCTAACTCCAAGCTGCCCCTGTTTCCCTCCACGCTGCAACCAATCTCCTTTCCCAGTGTCCAATACTCAGGTCAGAGTCACAGGCCAGTACGCCCGAAAACCATTGCTTCCCCTGACGGAGGTCAGACCGCCATTGACGAATAACAATACGAAAGTGATCGCTATCACCACCGGAATTGAAGCCCTGTACGGTACCCACGATGAGAACCTCCGCCTCCTGGAAGATGGCCTGCAGGTCACCATCGACCTCCGCTCCGACGGCGTTCACGTCGCCGGTGATTCCACCCAGACCAGCCGCGTCGGATATATCTTTTCCGACTTCGAGGCCCTGCGGAAGTCCGGTGTTCACCTCCACAACGGAGAGCTCAACGGTCTGCTCAAGCTTCTCGTCGCCGACCCCGCCCTCACCCTGAAGGCTGTCGTCGACTCCGGCCGCCAGCGCTCCGCCGGCGTCAAACGGATGGTCCAGCCTCGCAGCCCCAATCAGCGCAAGTATGTCGAAGCGATCGAAGCCTGTGATATGACCTTCGGCCTGGGCCCCGCCGGCACTGGCAAAACTTACCTCGCGGTCGCCATGGCGGTCTCCGCGCTGATGGCGAAAAAGGTCTCCCGCATCATCCTCGTCCGCCCCGCCGTCGAAGCCGGCGAACGCCTCGGCTTCCTCCCCGGATCGCTCCAGGAAAAAGTTGACCCCTACCTCCGCCCCTTGTACGACGCGCTTTACGACCTTCTCGACCAGGACAAGGTGGACAAGCTCCTCGAGCGCAACGTGATCGAGGTCGCCCCGCTCGCCTTCATGCGCGGCCGCACCCTCTCCGATGCCTTCATCATCATGGACGAGGCCCAGAACACCACCACCGAGCAGATGAAGATGTTCGTCACCCGGCTCGGCAACAACGCCAAAGCCGTCATCACCGGGGACCTCACCCAGACCGACCTCCCCAACCCCAAGAAGTCCGGCCTCCTCGACGCCCTCAACGTCCTCGACGGTGTTGAAGGTATCAGGTTCTGCCATTTCGACGATGTTGACGTCGTTCGCCATCACCTCGTCCAGCGCATCGTCCGCGCCTACGACACCCACAGCCGCGCCCAGCAGCAGCAGCTGCCCCTCTCCATCGGGGACACAGCCTTGCCCGACCCTCCCGCACTCTCACCCTCCAAGCTCGTCGCCAAACCTCAGTAGCTCAGCTTCAATTGCGATACCATTATCAGGAGAGGGCTGCCAAGCCCTCTGCTTACGTTCGGCACCACCTACGATGACCTCCGTCGAACCCCCGAGAACTTCCTCCATTTCCGCGAACACTCAGCGCTCCTTTCACCGCGCCATCTTCGCCCTTTTTGTTCTCTCCAGCGTTCCGGCTCCCGCTGCCTATGCGCAGGCAGCAGCCTCCCCCTGGGTGTTAAGTTGGTCCGACGAGTTCAACGCCCCCGCTGGCTCCCCTCCCGACCCCGCGAAGTGGACCTTCGACATCGGCGGCAACGGCTATGGCAACCATGAGCTCGAAACCTACACCAGCCGTCCCGTGAACGCGGAGCAAAAAGATGGCAACCTCGTCATCACCGCCCGCAGGGAGGACCTCACCGGACCGGACGGCATCGCCCGCCAATACACATCCGCCCGCATCCTCACTAAGGGCCGCTTCGCCCAGGCCTATGGCCGCTTTGAAGCCCGCATCCAGCTTCCCCTCGGAAAAGGTATCTGGCCGGCCTTCTGGCTGCTCGGAGACAACATTGCCACTCTCGGCTGGCCCAAATCTGGCGAGATTGACATGATGGAGAACATCGGCGACGCCTCCACCGTTTACAGCACCCTCCACGGTCCCGGATACAGCGGCGCCCACGCCATTTCGGCGAAATTCCCGCTCCCCGCCGGACAGGCCGTCAATACCGCCTTTCACCTCTACGCCCTGGAGTGGGCCCCCAACAACATCAGGTTCTTCTTTGACGACCACCTCATCGCCGAGCGGACCCCTACCAGCCTGCCCGCCGGAACCAACTGGGCCTACAATCACCCATTCTTCATCATCCTTAACCTGGCGGTCGGCGGCGACTGGCCCGGCAGCCCCGACGCCACCACCACCTTCCCCCAGCAGATGGCGGTCGACTACGTCCGCGTCTACACCAGGAACCCTTCACCGCAGCTCCAAACCACCAGCGGTCTAACTCAACCTGAAGCCGGCCCGGCTCAACCGCGAGCCAATGCGATTCCACCTGGGAAATGATCAGCATCGATCCCCCAAGTACCCCCCACACCGAACACCCCGCGCCCTCTAAGTCATCCCTTACGCGCTCCCTGAACCGCACCCGCGCCGCCATCGGACTCGAAGGCCACATCGACGTCGTCCTCACTACCGACGCCGAACTCCAACGCCTCAACCGCACCTTCCGCGGCAAGAACAAACCCACCGACGTCCTCAGCTTCCCCGCCGCGCCCATGCCTGGGCTCCCCTCCGCTCACCAGCACGCCGGCGACCTCGCCATCTCCATCGAAACCGCCGCTCGCCAGGCCGCGCAGTTCAATCATTCCCTTGAAACCGAACTCCGCATCCTCCTCCTCCACGGCCTGCTCCACCTCTCCGGCCTCGACCACGAGACCGACTCCGGCGAGATGTCCATTCGAGAAGCCGATCTCCGCGCCCGCTTCCGCCTTCCCAACTCCCTCATCGCCCGCACCCTTCAGCCCACCTCAGCCGCCATCGCTCCAAACCAATCACGTGCCTCGAAAGCACCCAAAAAAGTTGCCATCCCCACCGAAGCGAAGCGCAAAGGAAGGACCCGCTTCTCCACCGGAACCGCTCAAACATCCCCAACCGCGTCTGCCGCGAACTCAACAAAGAAGCGAGGTCTTCAATGAGCCTCCCCTACCTCCTCACCCTCGCCGTCCTCCTGACCGTCCTCGCGCTCGCCGCCTACGTCGACCGCGTCTACTCCGAGATGGGCAAGTTTCTTGCCCGCGAGTACCAGGACAACATCGATTCCTGGGAGTCCGTGGTCGAACCCCGCCTCCGCCTCGGTCGCGAGTCCATCGCCCTCTCCGCCTCCGTCCTCCGCCAGCTCACCCTTGCCGCCATCGCCCTCCTCTCTGGCCTCCGCCTCTACACCCACACCACCCTCCTTCCGCAGCTCGTTCACGTCCCCGGCCTCCCCGAGATCGCCCGCGCCGTCTTCGAGCTCATCCTCCTAATCCTCATCTTTGATCGCCTCGTCCCCCAGATCCTCTTCGCCCGCACCCGCGGCCTCTGGATCGCTCGCATCCGCCCACTTCTCCAGGCGCTCTTCTACCTGATCCTCCCCATCACCCTCCTTTTAGGCCTGTTGCTTTCGATCGCGGCCCTCGCCGAACCCGAAGACACCGGGCAGCCCGAACATCAGTCCGAGGCCATGGACGCCCTTCTCGAAGCCGGCGAAGAGGAGGGGATCCTCGAAGAGTCCGACCGCGATCTCGTCCGCTCCGTTGTCGAGTTCGGCGACAAACTCGTCCGCGAAATCATGACCCCGCGTCCCGAGATCTTCGCCGTTCCCGGTACTCTCACCCTTCAACAGTTCACCGCCACCATCGAAGAGCACGTCTTCTCCCGCGTCCCCGTATTCGCCGGCTCGCTCGACAACATCACCGGCATCGCCTTCGCCCACGACCTTCTCCAGGTCCCCGATACCGAAGCCGCAAACCGCTCTGTAGCCGAGATCCAGCGTCCCGCAGCCTTCGTCCCCGAGACCAAAAACACCGCCGAACTCCTCCGCGAGATGCAGCGCGAGAAACAGCACATGCGCCTCGTCATCGATGAGTACGGCGCGGTCGCCGGTCTCGTTACCATCGAAGATCTCCTCGAAGCCATCGTCGGTGAGATCTCCGACGAGCACGACCAGCCCGAGGACGACGATGCACCCGTCCGCGACCCCGACGGCTCCTACATCGTCACCGGCACCTTCGAGATCTCGCGTCTCCGCGACCTTTTCCGCGAAGAGACCCGCGATCAGATCCGCGATGAGGATGCACCTCACCCATCCACCACCCCACGTGAACCCGGCATCTCACGGGCTGCGGATCTCGCAGGTACACTGCAGGAATACCACTCACCGGCAGGGCCCGCCAGCGATGACGGCAAGTTTGATCCCACCGAAGCCTACGAGCCGCTCAACCCCCGCGACGAACCCACCCTGCCCCTTCCCCACCACTACGAAGCCACCACCCTCGGCGGCCTCGTCAGCGAGATCGCCGGTCACATCCCCCTCCCCGGCGAAGTCGTCGAAGCAGACGGCCTCCGCATGGAAGTCCTCGCCTCAACGGACCGCCGCATCGACCGAATCCGCGTCAGCCTCACCCCTCCTACACTCCCTGGCTGACCAGATTTGGGGGTATGCCTGAGGTATCATTTCGCTATGGCAAGCGCTACGGCCCTCTCCATCGCGAAATATCTCGACACCAGCTTCCGGCCGGATTGCGAGTACATAAACGGAGAACTCCGGGAGCGGAACGTGGGCAAAAGGGAACACGCGCGCATACAGGCATTACTGGCAGCATGGTTCGTTCAGCACGAAATTGCGTGGTCCGCCTTTGCCCTCACGGAACAGCGCGTTCTGGTTACCCCAAACCGCGTTCGCATCCCTGACGTTCTGCTCACCTCAACCGAACCTCAGACCGAGACGCTCACCTGCCCTCCCATCCTCGTCGTCGAGACTCTCTCTCCGGAGGACACCTACTCGGATACCCAGGAGCGTGCACGGGACTACCTGAACATGGGTGTGGAGATGGTCTGGGTCATCGATCCGAAGAGCCGGTCCGGGCGCATGTGCAAAGGAGATATCTGCCAGGAAGCTCAAACGCTCCGCGTTCCCGGAACCCTGATCTACGTTAACCTCGACAGCATCTTTCAGCACATGACGGAACTGCGCGGGTAGAATCCGCCTTCAGCGCCCTCAATCGATCGAGATCTTCCGCAGCAGCTTGAAATCGCTCAGCATCTTTCCCGTCCCCAGCACCACACTGGCGAGAGGGTCGTCCGCGATTGACACCGGCAGACCCGTCTCCTCACGAATCCGCTTATCTAGATTTTTGATCAGCGCCCCTCCACCCGTGAGCACGATCCCTCGATCGGAAATATCCGCCGAAAGCTCCGGCGGCGTTCGCTCCAGCGCCACGCGGATCGCATTGATAATCGTCGCAATTGACTCACCCAGCGCCTCCCGGATCTCCGAATCCTCGATCGTGATCGTCTTCGGAACTCCCTCGATCAGGTTGCGCCCCTTTACCTCCATCGTCAGCGGCCGGTCCAGCGGATACGCCGACCCCAGCTCGATCTTGATCTGCTCCGCCGTCCGCTCCCCGATCAACAGGTTGTACTTCCGCTTCAGATAGGTCGCCACCGCCTCGTCCATCTGATTCCCCGCAATCCGCACAGACCGCGAATACACGATTCCCGACAGCGAAATCACCGCGACATCCGTCGTCCCGCCACCGATATCCACGATCATGTTGCCGCCCGGCTCCGTGATCGGCAGCCCCGCCCCGATCGCCGCGACCATCGCCTGCTCCACCAAATGCACCTCGCTTGCCTTGGCTCGGTAGGCGGAATCCATCACCGCCCGCTTCTCCACCTGCGTAATCTCGCTCGGAACTCCGATCACGATCCGCGGATGGACCATCATCTTGCGGTTATGCGCCTTGTGGATGAAGTAATTCAGCATCTTCTCGGTGTGCCGGAAATCTGCGATCACACCGTCCTTCATCGGCTTGATCGCCACAATATTGCCCGGCGTCCGCCCCAGCATCTCTTTCGCCTCTTTGCCGACCGCCTCCACCTCGTTGGTCAGCTTGTTCACCGCGATGATCGACGGCTCGTTGACGATGATTCCTTTGTTATGAGCAAACACCAGCGTATTCGCCGTCCCGAGGTCGATCGCAAGATCGCTCGAAAAGAGGCTGAACAAAGACCGCATATTGTGGATGCGGGAATAACGCGTCTGAAATCCGTTCGATGACATCTGTTCGCTTCATTTCTGTAGGGTAGGCTCCGCCTAGTGTAATCCTTCACGCCGCTCTACTCCGGCGCCCTGCCATGAAGCATTCGGCAGCACATCAGCACCGATGGATAAATCAGCACGCTCACATGCCGCGTATACGCGAATCCCACGACATACGGCAGGGCTACCGCCCCACCAGCAGCAGAAACACAACTCCGTCCGCGCGCATACCGCGCCACCCCCAGACCACACCAACAAGGCACAGACCAATCGCAGCCCAGAAGATCAGCCGGAACACCACCATCCCGGTCAACTCGAAATCCAGCATCGCCCCATGACTCTCGCTCGACCCGAACTTCCGCACCGATAGGAAGATCAGCTCCAGCTTGTGCATCGCCAAACGCGCCGTTCCAACCGGGTGCTCCCTCATAAACGCAATGCCGGCCTTCTCGTGAAAATCGTTGAAACTCCATTCATCGGGAAACTGGTGTCCAGCGTTCAACTCCGCGTCGAATCGATCCAGCGTATCGCCCCGGGGGAGGTGGATACCGTGCCAGGGCGATCTCGTCGTTACCCTTTCGCAAGTTAAAACCGTCAATGGTCGTCCCCAGGCTGTACCGCCCCGTCGCATGGTGCTGATACATTGCCTATCCCAGCGGTGCCGACAGCGCCACGACTGCGGCGATCGCCCGCACCGCCGGTCTCCCTGCCCTTGCCACATAGGCCATCGTCAGCACCGCCGCAGCCGGCGCCATGGCACTCTTCGAGAGATACAGGCCCGCGATGGATGCCCCAAACACAATCGCTTCTGGCACCGTCCTCCGTGCTCCCCGGCGCCCAAACAGCAGGATCGCCGTCACAAGCGCCAGAAAAGAGTACGAGTATCCCTCTTCGACCTGCAGGTTCACCACATCCGCCAGAAACGCCGACATCCCAAACGGTGCAAGCAGCAGCACGCCCGTGATCCATCGCCTCCACATTCCTTCAGGCGCAAGCCGAAGACACGCCAGGAATATTGCCCCCTCGACCGGCAGCAGAAGCAGCGCCGTCTTCAGCAATCCCACGCTCACGAAATGGTCGCCCATCAGCCACACGCCGAACGCCACCACAAGCGTCGGCAGCGGCATCCGTCCACCATGGAAACAGATCGGATTTCCTGAAGTGCCCAGCAGCATCGTACAGGCGGTCAGACCACGCCCTTGCAGAACGCTCGCCGTCGTCGGGCCCACCAGATTTGCCAACGTCAGCAGAGAGGTCCCTGCGTATTGGCGATCGAACATGACCGCCGTCGTTAGCGAAATTGCGAGCGAAGCCAACGTCACCGCTCCCATCAGCCGGCATTTCCAGGCCTCAATCACGTCCTGAACGCATCTCTGTGCTCCGCCCTCTCGGACCAAACTGGAACCGCCGCTTCCTCCTCAGGAAGTGCCACTCAAACCATTCGTAGCTCACCCTGGACACAACCTGCGTGATTCTCGCAGGTGATTGGCACACAATCAAACCACCCATCGCAATCGAATGAACTTTGGACGTTACAAATACAAGCAATAACGCGTCTGAAATCCGTTCAATGACATCTGTTCGCTTCATTTCCTGGTTGCGGTAGCTCCGCCTAGTGTAATCCCTCACACCGCTCTACTCCGGCATCCCGCCATAGAGCCTGCGGCAGCACAGCAGCACCGACGAACACATCGCAACCCGAGGATCCCGAGGCTGGCCTCCCATCGGCTCGTCCAGCGTCGCTGACTTGAGGGACAGCGATTGAGACCACCCGCACTCCCACCTGCATGCATAGCCTTTGAACTGACTCGACTTGGCTCTATACAATCGAGTCTGCTAACGGAGATCCAATTTCCATGATTATCGGCGTACCCAGGGAAGTGAAAGACCATGAGAGCCGCGTAGGCGTTACGCCCGGCGGTGTCAAAGCGCTCGTCGAAGCGGGACACAAAGTGCTCGTCGAACATGACGCCGGTGCCCTCTCCGCCATGCCCGACGACGAATTCCAGAACGCCGGCGCCGAAATCGTCGGCTCGGCCCACGACGTCTGGCGTCTCTCCGATATGGTCGTCAAGGTCAAGGAGCCCACCGAGAAGGAGTACAAACACTTCCGCCCCGGCCTCCTCCTCTTCACCTACCTCCACCTCGCCCCGCTTACCGCTCTCACCGACGCCCTGCTCGAAAAAAAGGTCACCGGCATCGCCTACGAGACCGTGCGCGATCGCACCGGCGCCCTCCCCCTGCTCACCCCCATGTCCGAGGTCGCCGGCCGCCTCTCCGTCCAGATCGGCGCCGAGTACCTCACCAAAGCCCACGGCGGCCGCGGTCTCCTTCTCGGGGGCGTCCCCGGCGTCGCCCCCGCGAACGTGTGCATCATTGGCGGAGGCATCGTCGGCACCAACGCCGCTAAAATCGCGCTCGGCATGGGTGCCAAAGTCACGCTGCTCGACCTCAATCTCAACCGCCTCCGCGAGCTCGACGACATCTTCAATGGCCGCGTCTACACCGTCGCCTCCAACTCCTACAACGTGGAGCGCGCCACGTCCGGGGCCGATCTCGTCATTGGCGGCGTCCTCATCCCCGGAGCTGCTGCCCCCAAGATCGTCACCCGCGCCATGGTCTCCAAAATGAAGAAGGGAGCCGTCATCGTCGACGTCGCCATCGACCAGGGCGGATGCATCGAGACCGCCCGCCCCACCACCCACTCCGATCCCTCTTACGAGGTCGATGGCGTCGTCCACTACTGCGTGACCAACATGCCCGCCGCCGTGCCCAATACCAGCACCCTCGCTCTCACCAACGCCACCTTCCCCTACGTCCTCAAGCTCGCCCGCCTCGGCGCAAACGCCGCCGTCTCTGAAGACAACGGCATCGCAGAGGGCGTCAACACCTTCAACGGAACCCTCACCTACGAGGCCGTGGCCCAGGCTCAGAAACGCGACTGGAAGCCCATAGCCGATCTCCTGTAATGTGGTCTCGACTTATTCCCCGCTTTGGGTACAAACGGATGGCTGGGAAGGACTAGTCGCCCAGGCAGAGTCACGAGCGCGGGACGAATACGAGACCGGAAACACTTCCAGGTGTGCGGGCGAGCGCCATCCTGCTCGCGCTGTTGGGATCTTTTGTGGCTTTAAGTGCACTTTCGTTCCTTCTGATCTTGCTCGTTCTGGCTTGGCAACAGAGGCTTGCAACTTTCAGCTGGCCAGGTTTTCGGCAGATCGTCACGGGAACGCTCCTAGCAGCCGCTCTTACTTATCTCTGCTGGCGGGCAGCGTTGGCTTTGTTTGCCGCGCGGAGATGGGCGGCGAATGTGGCGATCATCTGGGGAATCTTGTTTCTCTTCATGGCCGGGCAGTTTGTCTTTGACCTTTATCACCCATCTCGACAAGGGCCCGATGAGTACTTCGGATTGGTACTTATTCCGCCGATCGCCATTGTCGGACTATGGTGGTGTATTTACTTGAACCTTCCTCACGTTAGGCGTCATCTGCGACGCGATGCTAGTCAACCTTAGTGTCGTCCATGTAGACCGGGCTGCAGTCCCGCCTATAATCCCGAACAAGAGGGAAGCCGATGCCCACCACACCGAACCGGCGCAAGCTCATCTCCATCGCCCTCGGTGCCTCCTTCCTCCTGCTCTTCGCCGCCCTCGCCACCCTCAATGCCTTCCGCCTCAACTTCCTCAACCCCTCCACCATCTTCCAGATCTTCGTCTTCACCGGCCTCTCCGCCGTTGCCTTCCTGCTCTTCGTCACCGCCCTCATCCTGCTCGTTCGCAACATCCTCAAGGTCTACGCCGACCAGCGCTCCCGCGTCCTTGGCGCGCGCCTCCGCACCCGCATGCTCTGGGGAGCAGTCCTCGTCTCGCTCATTCCTCTCGTCTTTATGTTCGCCTTCTCTTACCTGCTCATGAACCGCGCCGTCGACCGCTGGTTCTCGCAGCCCGTCACCCAGATGCGCGACGACTCCAATCGCATGGCGCTTCAACTCGCCCAATACACCACCGCCAACGCCCGCGCAGAAGCCGAGTCCATCGCCACCGAGATTCCCTCTGCCGCCGTCGCCATCCGCCCCGCACCCCCCGTCTCCCCGGCCCGGGGCCCCAAACGGCGGGGGGGCGACAAAAGAGAGGCCGCCCGCAGATCTTCGCCTCGCCCCTTACGTCCCGACACCCGCGCCTCTTCCCCTGGGATCCGCCAGGCAACAGAAACCGTCCTCCGCCGGCACGAGATCACACTCCAGAATGGCTTCGCTGTCCTCTTCCGCAACGGCCACGCCACCGCCGGCTTTCAGATGCCGCAGTCCACATCAGGTGGGGCCGAACTCAAGACCTGGATCCCCGACAGCAACGGCACAGCCATCGATGAGGCTCTGCCCGGCCGCTCCGTAGCCACTGCATCCGCGATCCCCAACCCGCCGCAGGCCCTCAGCAAATCCATCAACGCCGCCATCCTCTCCGCCGCGCAGCGTAACGATCAGCCCATCTTCTCCACCGGCTCCATCGACTACGCCCTCGGGACCGCTGCCATCAAAGAAGGTGGAATCGTCGTCGTCGGGATCCCCGTGCCCTTCGGCCTCTCCGCCACCATGGCCGAACTGCACTCCGCCACCGAAGCCTACTGGACCCTGTTCCGCTCCCGCCGACAGATCCGCAATCTCTACACCCTGCTCCTGCTCATGATGACCGGCCTTGCCCTCTTTGCCTGCACCTGGCTCGCCCTGCATCTCTCGAAGCAGGTCACCAAGCCCGTCGAAGCTCTCGCCGACGCCATGGACCTCATTGCCGCCGGAGACTACGGCCACCGCGTCGCTCCCTCCGCCACTGAAGAGCTCGGCGAACTCGTCCTCTCCTTCAACCGCATGGCCGCCGACCTAGAAGACTCGCGCCTCGCCGTTGGTGAGTCGAACCTCCAGCTCTCCGCCGCCAACACCGCCCTGGAAGCCCGCCGCTCCGAGCTCGAGACGATGCTCGAGACCATTCCCAACGGCGTCGCCACCCTCTCCCCCGATCGCCGCATTCTGACCGCCAACCGCGCCCTCTCCGAGATGATGGATCCCGGCGGCCAACAGCCCTTCTTCGGCCGCACCATTGAGGAAGTCCTTCCACCCGAGGTCACCGACGCCGTCGACCGCCTCATCCGCCGCTCCCATCGCATGGGCTCCGCCTCCACCGAAATCGAGATCTCCGCACCCGACCTGTCCGGCGGAACCATCAACCTTCTCGCCACTGTCGCCCTGCTCGAGAGCGCTCCCACCTCCGGCCGCTCCGGTCCGTACTCCGGTCCACCCCGCCGCGACCACCTCGGCTACGTCCTCGTCCTCGAGAACGCCACCGAACTCCTCCGCGCCCAGAAACAGTCCGCCTGGAAAGAGGTCGCCCGCCGCGTCGCTCACGAGATCAAAAACCCCCTCACCCCCATCTCCCTCTCCGCCGAGCAGACCCGCCGCCACATCGACCGCCTCTCCGCCACCCTCGCCGCTCACGGCATCGATTCGCCCTCCGTCGCCACCATTCGCCGCTGCTCCGAGACCATCTCCTCCTCGGTCGACAGTATGAGGTCCCTGGTCGACCAGTTCTCTGCGCTCGCCGAATTTCCTACCGCTCAGCCCCACCCCGCCGACCTCAACACCATCGTCGAGAACTCGCTCGCTCTCTTCGCCGGACGTCTCCAGAACATCCGCATCCTCCGTGAAATGTCTCCCAATCTGCCGCTCGTCCTCGCCGACCCCGAAGCCCTCAAACGCGCCCTCTCTAACCTCATCGATAACGCCGCCGAGGCCATGCAGCAGTCACTTCTCCGCGAACTCCACATCACCACCGCCCTCCTCGATTCAAGCCTTGTCGAACTCACCGTCGCCGACACCGGATCCGGCCTCACCGACGACATGCGCGAACGCCTCTTCCTCCCCTACTTCTCCACCAAGCAGCGCGGAACCGGCCTCGGTCTCGCCATCGCCGCAAAGATCATCCAGGAGCACGGAGGCAGCATCCGCGCCGAAGGGAACTCCCCCGTCGGCGCCCGCTTCATCGTAGAACTCCGCCCCGCCGCCACCGGAGACTCCGACCCAGACCTCAACCTCGATCCCACCCATAACTTACTGTCATTCTGAACGCCGCCTATAAAGACCGTCATTCTAAGCGCAGCGAAGAAGCCCCGCATTCGCCTTTGGACTTTGCTGCTGCATTGCTTTTGCTCCTGCTGCTGCATTGCTTTCGCCTTTGCTTCTGCATTGCTTTCGCTCGTCCTGCTGCATTGCTTTCGCCTTTGCATCTGCCCTTCTTTCGCCTTTGCATCTGCCCTTCTTTCGCCTTTGCATCTGCCCTTCTTTCTTCCATTCCGAGCGAAGTGAGGAACCTGCTTTTGTCTCTGCCTGTTTCATCGCAGTTATCCTGAGCGCAGCGAAGATCTCCTGCACTTTGTCTAGAGCGCCACAAACCGTCAAAGGGCGATCCACCCAAGGCCACCCATGAAACACGTCCTCATCGTCGACGACGAAGCCGACATCCGCGACTCCCTCTCCTCCATCCTCGCGGACGAGGGCTACACCGTCACCACCGCCGCCACCGCCGCCGAAGCCCTCGAACTCATCCGCGACGCCGCCTACGGTGTCGTCCTGCTCGACATCTGGCTGCCCGATCGCGACGGCCTCGACGCTCTCGCCGACATCCGCAAGCTCGACCCCACGCGCATTCCCGAGGTCATCATCATCTCCGGCCACGGAACCATCGAAGCCGCCGTCCGCGCCACGAAACTCGGCGCCTACGACTTCCTCGAAAAGCCCCTCTCTCTCGACCGCACCCTTATCGTCCTCAACAACGCCATGCAAGCCCGCCGCCTTCGCGAGGACAACGCCGAGTTCAATCGCCAGCTCACCGCCCGCGCCTCCGTCACCGGCACCAGTGTCTCCATCAAAGCCCTTCGCCAGCAGATTAAGCTCATGGCTCCGACCAACGGTCGCGTCCTCATCTATGGCGAATCCGGCACCGGAAAAGAACTCATCGGCCGCGCCATGCACGCTGAATCCCTCCGCTCGGATCGCCCCTTCGTCGAGCTCAACTGCGCCGCCATTCCCGAGGACTACATCGACTCCGAACTCTTCGGCTACCGCCACGGCGCCTCCCTTTCCGGCGCCTCCGCACCGCCTGAGAAACGCGGCACCTTCGAACGCGCCGACGGCGGAACCCTCTTCCTCGATGAAGTCGGCGACATGAGCTTGAAGACGCAAGCCAAAGTCCTAAGGGCTTTAGACGAACAGCGCTTCCTCCCCGTCGGCGGAACTCACTCCGTCCACGTTGACGTCCGGGTTATCGCCGCCACCAATAAGGACCTCGAAGAGGAGATCGCCCGCGGCAACTTCCGCGAAGACCTCTTCTATCGCCTCAACGTCATCCCCTTCTACGTCCCTCCCCTGCGCGACCGCAAAGAGGACATCCCCCTGCTCGTGCGGGAGTTCCTCGCCGAGTTCGGCAAGCAGTACGGCCGCCAGCACGTCGACATCACCGAGGACGCGCTCTCCGCGCTCCGCCAGTACAATTGGCCCGGCAACGTCCGCGAGCTCCGCAACCTCGTCGAACGCGTCCTCATCCTCAACCCCAAAACCCAGCGCATCGAACGCCGCCACCTCCCCATGCTCGTATTCCGGGAGGTGATCCGTGACATCTCCCGCACGGGCGGCGCCACGGACGCCACCCGCGCCGACACCAGCAGCCGCGACTCCACGCGCTCGGAAGGGAAGGGAACCGACACCCGCACCCTCCGCAATAGCGACGGCGGCAGCCCGACCCTCGTTGAAGCCCGCGAAGCCTACGAACGCGACTACATCCTCAAAAAAATCGACGAGCACCACGGCAACGTCACCCGCGCCGCAGAATCCCTAGGCCTCGAACGCTCCCACCTCTACCGCAAAATGAAAGCCCTAGGCGTCAGCGTCAAAGAGTAGCTACCGAGCCTTCGGAAACTGATCCTCAAGCGCACCGATGTACTCCTTCTCGGACCAGGACGGTGGATCTTCATCGACTTCGAGCAGGCTTTGTGCCGCCTCTATCAATCCGTTGAGCGCTCCGTAAATGCGAAACATCCGGATAAGCGGCTCCACAGCGCGAGCATCACGCCGTTTAGCCAGCGCTGCCACCGCTTCGATTCGAGCATCAAGGAAAGGGTCGTCAAGATGCCTGACGAACGAATCGCGAAGCTGATCGGAATCGGCATCACACTGCACGCCAATCCCAAAGATGGCCCAATCGCGAACATCACGATCCGAGTCGTCCATGAGACGCTCGAGCGCTTCCACTGACTGCGGAGCGCGCGGGTAGCATCCAAGAGCCCGGCTCACCCTGAATCGAACGTCCGCATTCTCATGTGCGGCGAACGTGGCAATCACAGGGACACCTTCTTCGATATCAAGGTGTCCGAGAGCACTTACAAAAGACGCAATTGTGCGCGCATTATGCTCCTTCTGCAGAGCGGCAACGATCGCGTCGAAGCTCTCCTGTCTGTAGAGGCGGAAAGATTCGTACCGCAGCCCGCGATCCGGGCGCCACGCAGAAGTTCGCAACTGTCCCAAGACTGCGGCGGCACGATCACGTCTCAACGGATTGTCCGAATTGAGCCATGACAACGCTCGTTTAAAAACAAGCTGATTTCCGTGACCCTGCAACCAGCTAACCGATCGCCAAGGCCTGTCGCTCTCGTACCCACCTTCAAGCGTTCTCTTAAGTGAAAGTTAGTTTCAGCCACTAACAGACCAGCGCGTCCAAGGCCCATGCCACAACTCCTCTTACAAATGAAACATCGAGTCCTTCGCTCCCGATAGACTTATCCACACTGTACCCCGAACTCACGAGGTCGCATCCATGCTGAAAGCCGTCGCCCTGCTCTGTGCCTGCACTCCACTAGCCCTCGCCCAGAAGCCCCAGTCCCCATCCCCCCAAAACCCAGACCTCGCCGCCTTCGAAACCCGGCAACTCCCCAGCCTCCTCTCCACCTACAAGACCCTCCACGCCCACCCCGAGCTCTCCCACTTCGAAGAGCACACCTCCGCCACCCTCGCCGACGCCCTCCGTAAATCCGGCTACACCGTCACCGACCACGTCGGCCTCTACCCCGACGGAGCCCAAGCCTTTGGTGTCGTCGGCATCCTCAAGAACGGTTCCGGCCCCACCCTGCTCGTTCGCGGCGACATGGACGCCCTCCCCATCGTCGAAGAGACCGGCGTCCCCTACGCCTCGCACGTCCTCACCAAAAACAAATCCGGTCAGGAGGTCGGCGTCATGCACGCCTGCGGCCACGATATCCACACCACCGTTCTCATCGGCACCGCCCAAACCCTCGCCGAAGCCCGCAAGCTCTGGCACGGCACCCTCATGATCATCGGCCAGCCCTCCGAAGAGACCATCGACGGCGCCAAAGCCATGCTCGCCGACCACCTCTACGAGCGCTTCGGTCGCCCCGACCGCATCATCGGCCTCCACGACACCAACCTCCACGCCGCCGGCACCGTTGGCCTCACCGCCGGTTCCGCCATGGCCTCCTCCACCTCCATCGACGTCACCATCTTCGGCATCGGCGGCCACGGCTCCATGCCCAACCTCGGCCGCGACCCCATCACCCTCGCCGCCCTCTTCATCACCGAGCTCCAGACCATCGTCTCCCGCGAACAGGACCCCCGCGACCCCTCCGTCGTCACCGTCGGCGATATCCACGGCGGCACCAAACGCAACATCATCCCCAACGAGGTCAAGCTCGAAATCACCACTCGCGCCTTCTCCGACAAGTCCCGGGAGGTCGTCATCGACGGCCTCCGCCACATGGCCGCCGGCCTCGCCACCTCCGCCAATCTCCCTCCCGAAAAGGCCCCCAAAGTCGAAGTCCTCGAAGGGGAATCCACCCCCGTCACCTTCAACGACCCCGCCATGGCCGCACAGGTCCGCGCCACCCTCGTCAAAACCCTTGGCCCCGAAAACGTTATTTCAGACCAGCAGGTGATGGGCTCGGAAGACGTAGGCGTCTTTGGCCTCGACCGCAAGATCCCTGTCGTTTACTTCTGGCTCGGCGCCATGTTCCCCGGCCGCCTCTCCGCCGCCACCGCCGCCCGAAAGCCACTCCCCGGCCCCCACACCAGCCGCTTCGAACCAGATCCCGAACCCACCCTCGCCACCGGCGTCAAAGCCCTCTCCGCCACCGCCATCTCCCTGCTCCAGTAGCTCCACGCTGGGTCCGCCCGAAGCACCTATCGCGCGCCCGCGTGCGACCGAGCTGCACCCTGCCTACCAGTGGGAGATCGTCGTTTGCCGGCACTGAACCACGTACTCCAGAAACTTCGTCCTGATCATCTTCATCTGCAGCGCCAGAGCCATCCCATGATGAGAAAAATCCGGACCCTGTTCAGAATGGCTGGAGGGTGTCGTTAACTCTGACTTCGTGATCGAAAACGCCGGCATTGTCTGAGGACTCATGAACTGCAACATACGATCCGGCAAAGGCTGCATCAATCACCCGAACCGGCCAGCCAGTCTCCCGATTTGGCCCGCCTCCAACACCTCCTCACTCCCCAACCACCTGCTTCGTCTTCCTCGCGCTCCGCTTCCGTCGCGAATACCGCGCCGTGCTTTCCACCAGAATCAACGCCAGACCGGCAAACAAAATCCCCGCACCCGCGCCCGCTGAAATCCCGAGACGCGGCACCGCTACCCATACCAATCCCACCCACACAAGAATCGCAGCCGCAAAACTTCCGTCATCAACAAACAGCCCAGCACCTCGCGAAATACCGCCCTGATCCATCCCATCTCCGCCCCTAACCCTCCACCATCACTACCGCCTGCGAAGTTCGCCGGCCGATCGAAACCATCACCCACGCAACCACCAGATATCCCAGCAGCAGACCCAGAATCGACCAGTCAGCCCCCGGCCATCCCAAACCCAACCCTTCGCCCACCCAGAACGTCCCAAAGGCCGACAGCAGAACCCCCACCGTAAACTTCAGCATGTTCTCCGGCACCCGCGCCAGCGGCCGGTGCAGAGCCAACCCCAGACCAATCACCACCAGCAGAGCCGCCACCGCGCCCAGGCTCGCAGGCAGCAGAGTCCCCGCCCGTCCAGCCCCGATCGCAATCACAATAAACACCACCTCCGTCCCCTCGAGCATGGTGATGTTGAACGCCGTCCCAAATGCCACCCGGTCGAAGCCGCCACGCCTCAGCAACCCCGTCCGCAGCGCCTGGGCGCTCTTTGCAAACGCCGCCGCCTCGTCATGCATCGGAATCAACCCCGCCGATCGCAGAATCGCCTTCCGCAGCCAGCGCAGACCGAACAGCAGCAGCAGAACACCCACAAAGATCTGCAGCGTGTGCAGCGGGATCCTCGTCAGCGCACGTCCAAGGACAGCCACAATCGCCGTCAGTAACACCACCGCCGCGCCCGTGCCCTCGATCGCCGACCGCCATCCCCGAACACTCCCCACCGCCAGAACTACGGTCAGCGCCTCGACACACTCCACCAGCGACGCCAGAAATGACGCTGCCAGCGACGTCCCCACATGTGCCCATCCAAAATCCATCGCTCCCCGTCCCCCGAACCGTCCAATTGCATCCCCGCGCCTGCCAAAACAGCATTGAATAAGCCGGTCTACTTCTCCTCGGCGGCCTGCTTTTCCGCCAGATGCTCCATCTGCCGCCGCCAGTCCAGATCCTCCACAAACCCCCGGCTCGACCTCCACTCCTCCTGCACCTTCACGAACAGCTCCAGAAACACCCTCGTCCCCAGCAGCCCCTCGATATCCTTCCGCGCCGCCGTCCCGATCCGCTTCAACATCTCCCCGCCCTTGCCGATCAGGATCGCCTTCTGCCCCGTCCGTTCCACCACAATTGCCGCCGCGATCTTCGTCACCGGCAGCCGCCCATCCCGCAGCGGCTTGGTCGACGCCGGCTCCTCCCACCGCTCCACCACCACCGCCGAGGAGTACGGAACCTCCTCGCCCGTCAACAGCAGAATCTTCTCCCGGATCAGCTCCGCCACCAGGAATCGTTCCGGTTGATCCGTCACCTGGTCCCGCGGGAAGTATCTCTGCCCCTCCTTCAAATGCCCCACCACCTTCTCCAGCAGCAGCTCCAACGCTTCCCCCTTCCGCGCCGAGATCGGCACCACGTCCGCAAACGTATGCAGAGCGCTCCAATGCGCAATCAGTGGCAGCAGCTCCTCCTTCTTCACCGCATCGATCTTGTTCAGCACCAGCATCACCGGACACTCGAGCTTCTTCACCAGCTGCAGCGCAAAGTCATCCTCCCGCGCACTCATCGCCCGCTTGCTCGCCGTGAACTTCTTTCCTGCCGCTGCCGCCCTCGCCGCAGTCTCTTCCGCGTCCTCACCCTCCGCCGCAACCACCGCCTTTTCCGCCCGCGGCAGCCGATGCGTCACGTCGACGATAAACAGCACCACGTCACGCGACTCCAGAGCATCGTGAACCTCCTGCATCATCCGCCGGTCCAACTGCGTCTCCGGCTTGTGCACCCCCGGCGTGTCGACCAGCACCACCTGTGCCGCAGGATGCCCCACCACACGCTTCGCCTTCTTCTTCAGTGGCACCTCCACCACCCCAACGATGCGTGTCCGCGTCGTCTGCGGCTTGTGCGTCACGATCGCCAGCTTCTGTCCCAGAAGAGCGTTCAGCAACGTGGACTTGCCGGCATTCGGCCGGCCAATAATCGAGACAAATCCTGAGCGAAGAGCCATCCCTTCATTATCCTCTCTCGCCTCCACCCAGCCTCACGTAAACTGGCCACCATGATCCTTGCCCGCTGCATCCTCGCCGCCGCGACCCTCGCCCTTCCCACTCTCGTGCAAGCCCAAATCGCAGCGCCCTTCCACTCCACCGAGGTCAACCCCGACCACACCGTCACCTTTCGCTACAAGGATGCCGCCGCCACCAGGGCCGACCTCGCCCTCGAAGGCGCAGGCCCCAACATCCCCATGGACAAGGACGCGGACGGTACCTGGACCGCCACCAGCAAACCGCTCGCCCCGCAGATCTACGGCTATCACTTCGATGTAGACGGCCAGCCTCGCCTCGACCTCCACAACACCCGCCTCACCACCAACCTCCTCAACCTCTCCAACATGATCGACGTCCCTGGCGACGCCCCCGAGCCTTGGGAGCCGCAGAACATCCCCCACGGTGAGATCCATCACCACCTCTACACCACCTCCGTCGTCCTCGGCCTGGCCCAGAACCAGTCCGACTTCTACGTCTACACACCGCCCGGCTACGACCCCCGCGCCAAGCAGCTCTACCCCGTTCTCTATCTCCTTCACGGCTTCTCCGATCGCGCGGACGGATGGACGGCCGTAGGCCAGGCCAACTTCATCCTCGATAGCCTGCTCGCCGGCGGCAAGATCAAGCCCATGATCGTGGTTATGCCGCTCGGCTACGGCAACATGGACTTCGTCCTCGGTCACGCCAACCACTGGGAAACGCCCTCTGCCGTCACGGAAAACACCGACCTCTACTCCAAGGCTCTGCTGACCGAGGTCCTGCCTCGCGTGGAATCGGTGTACCACGTCTCGAAAAAGCGTGAAGACCGCGCCATCGCCGGGCTCTCCATGGGTGGCCTCGAGTCCCTCTCCACGGGCCTCAATAACACCGACAAATTCGCCTCCATCGTCGGCCTCTCCTCCGCCGCGGCCAGCATCGACCAGACCCGACTGGCAAACCTCAATCCCAAATCAGCCAACCTCAAGCTCCTTTGGATCGCCTGCGGCACAGAAGACCATCTCATCGAACCCAACCGCAAGTTCATCGCCTTCCTCAAATCCAGGAACATGCCCGTCACCGCCATCGAGACACCCGGCATGCACACTTGGATGGTCTGGCGCGACAACCTCATCCACTTCACACCTCTCCTCTTCCAGACCCGGTAGATACTTCACCCTCTTGTCTTCCAGACCCGGTAAATGGAGGCACCCGCCCATCTTTCTTCCATTCCGAGCGCAGCGAGGAACCTGCTTTTGCCCTCGCTCTTTTCCTTGTCATCCTGAGCGCAGCGATCGGACCCGCTTCTCTATCGCCGCTCGCCTCCTGCAGCCACATCATCCCTGAAAGCCTGGTCTAGACTCACCCATGCCCCGCACTGTCGCCGCCGCCGCCCTCACCCTCTTTGCCCTCCCCCTCCTCGCCCAGTCTCCCTCCACCTTCAACTCCTCCGAGGCCAACCCCGACCACACCATTACCTTCCGCTACCAGGACCCCGCCGCCTCCGAGGTAGTCCTCAACATTGATACCGCGCCGAAGCCCATTCCCATGGTCAAGAGCGACGACGGCATCTGGACCTACACCACCCAGCCCCTCGCTCCCCAGATCTACTCCTACAGCTTCGATGTCGACGCCCGTCCGCAGTTCGACCCCAACAACCTCACCGGCATCACGCCCAACCTCGTCTACCGCGGCGATCAGGTCGAGGTACCCGCCGACACGCCGCAGCTCTGGGACGTGCAGGACGTTCCCCACGGCACCCTCCATCGTCACCGCTATACCACCGCCGTCGTCAAAGGCCTGCCCTCAAACATCAGCCAGTACCTCGTCTACACGCCGCCCGGATACGATCCCCGCTCGAAATCGAAATACCCCGTCCTCTACCTCCTCCACGGCTGGTCCAACACCGTCGACACCTGGACCCAAGCGACACCATCCTCGACAACCTGCTGGCCCGGCGCAAGGTCAAGCCCATGATCGTCGTCATGCCGCTCGGCTACGGCGACATGAGCTTCATCAACGGCCCCATCGGCGAGATGTGGAAGCAGAAGCCCCTCGTCAACGGCAACACCGGCCTCTTCTCGAAGGCGCTCCTCACCAAGATTCTTCCCCGTGTCGAATCCGAGTACCCCATCTCCGCCAGGCGCGAAGACCACGCCATCGCCGGCCTCTCCATGGGTGGCCTCGAGAGCCTGGAGATCGGCCTCAATCACACCGGGCAGTTCGCCTCCATCGGCGGCTTCAGCTCCGCCGTCCACCTCCTCGATCCGGCAACCCAGCTTCCCGTGCTCACCCCGGCCGACGCCGCAAAGGCAGCGAACCTCCGCCTCCTCTGGATTGCCTGCGGCACCGAGGACGGCCTCCTCGAAGCCAACCGCAAGCTCATCACCTACCTCAAAGCCGAAGGCCTCCCCGTCACCGCCATCGAAACCCCCGGCGCCCACGTCTCCTACGTCTGGCGCGACAACCTCATCCACTTTGCCCCCCTCCTCTTCCAACCAAAGTAGTCCTCAGAATGCCCCCTCCGCGAAGGGGCCCTTGTGCTCTCGGCCGTTAGGCGACCGCAGTCCGGTAGCCTCACCTTCCCTTACGCACCTTCGCGCTCGTTGGCGTCCTCAGCCTTTCCTGGCCAACCACCCTCTTCTTCGCCACGCATCCACCCAACCGCCTCCACCGTCGCCAGCGCCGACATGGGCAGCGTCCACTCCAGCCACACCCGCGACTCCGTCCAGACTCCAAACCACAACGTGATCGGAAAGCAGACAAGGCACGCATACAGCAGCGTCCTCTGCTCGGGGCCCAGCCGCCGCCGCTCCAGCCAGATAGGTATCAGCAGGAACCCACCCGCCGAGAACATCTGCGGCCAGTGGTGCGGAAACACGATCTCGTGGATGTTCTGCCCGAAGCGCGGATACGTCAGGTCCAGGTTGCCCGCATACCTCCGCCCGATCGCCCATCGAACCACCACCCAGTACATCGCCATCCCGCCGCTCAGGGCAGAGTCCTCCAAAGCCGTGCGACCGTTCCTCCCTGCCGCACCCACACCAGCGCCCCCGCAAGGATCACCAGGAACAGCGACGTCTCGCGCGTCGGCACATCCAGCCCGAAGCACAGCAGCATGGGGAGCCACAGTTCCTCAAGCGCAAACAACGCCGCCATCCCAAACAGCGCCGCGTGCGGCAGGTCGTACGGATACCAGTAATTCGTGGTTGCCCGCATCACGCACATAGCCGTCACCATCACCAGCACCAGCACGTTCCCCAGCCACCAGGGCTCGATCGCCCGTCGCCGGCTCCACCAGAACATCGCCCCCATCATCGCCAACAGCGAGACCAGGCCCACCAGCAAGCTCGTAAACTTCTCGACCGTGATCTGCTCCCCATGCTGCGTCCCGATCGTCACCGTCCCGGCGTACCGCTCCGCAAGGTGCCCCATCCTCGCGCTATCGCCCGCCCAGCGCAGAATCGGCGCCATCCCCGCCCGCCCCTGGTACGGCAGCGGAGCCCGGCCGACGGCATACTCGCGCCAGTCCAGAAACGTCTCGTTCACCAGAAAATCCGCCCGCACGCACTGGATCGTTGCCAGCAGAAGCAGAAACGCGATCAGGAAGTCCCGTCTCCCAAACCCCCTCCGCACCCCACCTGCGTATGTCCCAACCCCCCGATCCTCTCTGGCCATCCGCCTAAGATATACCGCTCTCCACGGACCGGCGCCCCGAACCCAGTCGCATACCCTCGACCCCGTCCCTCTCGCGGGATAATAGTGCGAGAGCCGCATGGATTCCTTCTTCTCCCGTTTCAAGAACTCCCTCGTCTTTATGGCGCTCCTCCTCGCGCAGACCATCGGCCTCGCCATTCAGGTCCGCCGGCCCATCGAGACCGGCGCCTCCGACAGCCCCAAGGTCACTCTCGCCCGCTCCTGGGTCGTCGCCGTCATCACCCCCGTCGAACGCCTTTTCTGGAACATCGGCCACACCGTCCGCTCCACCTGGGGCAACTACGTCGACCTGCGCCATGTTCGCCAGCACAACCGCGATCTCCAGTACCAGATCGACCAGCTCCGCATGGTGGAGGCCGCCATCGCCGAAGACGCCGTTCAGGGCCACCGCCTTCAGGCCCTCCTCGCCTTCCAGCAGCACTACATCAGCTCCACCGTCGCCGCCCAGGTCATCGGCACCGGCGGCTCCGACCTTTCCCGCGTCCTCTATATCGACAAGGGCGCCGCCGACGGTCTCAAGGCCGACATGCCCGTCATCACCCCCGACGGCATCGTCGGCAAGATCCGCGACGTCTTCCCCCGGACCGCGCCGCACACCGCCCAGGTCCTCCTCATCAACGACCAGACCTCCGGCGCCGGCGTCATCCTCGCTAACACCCGCGTCCGCGCCATCATCCGCGGCACCGCCGGCGGCCGCGTCGAAATCGGCAATCTCACCCCCGACGACCGCATCAAGCCCGGCGAGCCCGTCCTCACCTCCGGCGGCGACCAGGTCTTTCCCCGCGGCCTCCCCGTCGGCACCGTCGAGTCGGTCGCGCCCGACCCCGAGCACCAGCCCTATACCGCTATCCTCGTCAAGCCCGCCGTCAACCTCTTCAAGTTAGAGGAAGTCCTCATCATCACCGGAACTCAGCCCTCCCTTCCTTCCGAGACCCTCCATACCCTCGCGAAGGGTGCCCAGGTCTCCGTCGCCACCCGCGTCGCCGCTCAAAAAGCAGCCGCCGCCAAGGCCGCTGCCGACGAAAAAGAGGCCGCTGCCCGCTCCGCGGCCGAGACAGTAGCCGGCCGCCTGCCGAGCCTCCGCGATGCCGCCGCCGACCCCGGTTCGCCCGAGGCAAAGGCCCAGGCCGCAGCTGACGCCGCCAATCCCAAAGCTGCCGGCGGACACGTACCCCGCCCCCTCCCGACCCTTCACGTCGATCGCTACAGCCCCGGCACCACTCCCTCCGCCAGCAGCCTCACCCCAGGCGCCCCCCGCCCAGCAACTCCTCCCCAAACAGGTCCCGAAACGAATTCCGAAACGAATTCCCAAACAAATCACCAGACCGCTCCCTCCACCGGCCCCAGCGCCAAACCAAAGACCTCCAGTCCCAACGCAACCAAGGCCACCACCACCCCTCCAAAGCCGCGGCCCAAAGCCTCCATCCAATCTCCGCCAACCAAAGCCCCTCAGCCTGAACCCCGACCAACCCAACCTCCATCCTCCATGCCACCGCAACCCTGAAGTCCACCGGATCTCTCCACCAGTTCCTCCCGTTGAAAGACCCATGCTGAACCGCAGCTACACCTCGCGCCGCGAACTCGAAGAGCACAGCTTCCACCCCGCTGTCGCTCTCCTGGTCCCGATCGCCGCCATCTTTCTGCAATCGCTCCTGCCCCGCCCCGTTCCCTTCCTCACCATCGTCGACCTCCCCCTCATCGTCACCATCTTCTTCGCTGTCAGCCGCCGCTCCCCCATTGCCGGAGCCCTCACCGGAGCCGCCATCGGCCTCCTCCAGGACGCCCTCACCGGCCAGCCCATCGGCGTCAACGGCGTCGCCAAAACCGTCGTCGGCTATATCGCCGCATCCATCGGCGTCCAGGTCGACGTCGAAGCCCTCACCACCCGCGTCCTCATGAACTTCCTCTTCTCGCTCCTCAACAGCGTCCTCCTCTTCTTCATCGTCCGCCGCCTCCTCGGCCTCGCCACCGAGCACTTCCTCTGGAAGCACGAGTTCATCCGCGCCGTCATCAACACCGCCATCGCCATCCCCACCTTCCTTCTCCTCGACCGCGCCAAGCGCCTTCGCTAGCCTCGTCTCCGCCCTTCCTAGCCCTTTCCTGTCTTGCCTTTCTTTCTTCCATTCCCGAGCGAACCTGCTTCTTCCGTTGCTCGCTCTTTGAGATCTGTCGCTTCACCTGAACGCCTGACCCCACACAGCTTCGTCTAAAATTGCAGGAGCCTCGTATGAGCCGCACCTCCGAAGAGCCTTTCCAGCCACCCACCCGCCCTTCCTTCCACCCCAGCGGTAAACTCCCCGGCAGGGAAGAGAAGCTCTCGCCCAACAAGCTCCACGCCTCGCAGTACATCGTCGCGCTCGTCCTCGCCATTCTCTTCGCTGGCCTCTACCGCCTGCAGGTCGTCGGTGCCAGCAACTACCGCGTCCTCGCCGAGGCCAACCGCATCCGCAAGATCCCCGTCCTCGCCCCGCGGGGCCGCCTCTTCGATCGCGAAGGCCGCCTCCTCGTCGACAACTACCCCTCGGTTACCTGCTACCTCATCCGCGATCAGACCAGGGACATCGCCGCCGACATCCCCTTCATCGCCTCCGGCCTCCACCTCCCTCCCGATCAGATCGAAGCCACCCTGCGCCGCTTCCAGGCCACGCCCCGCTACCAGTCCATCCCGCTCAAGCAGGACATCACTCCCGACGAGCAGGCCTTCATCGCCGCCCACCGCGACGAACTCCCCGAGCTCGAAACCCGCGACGAGCAGCGCCGCCTCTACCCTCGCGACGGCTTCGCAGCCCACCTCATCGGCTACGTCGGCGAGGTCTCCGAGCAGATGCTCGACGACTCCCGCTACGCCTTCTACGAGCCCGGCGACGTCGTCGGCCGCTCCGGCGTCGAACAGACCTACGACTCGCTCCTTCGCGGTAAAAACGGCTCCCGCGACCTGATCGTCAACTCTCACGGAAAAGAGCTCGGCCAACTCGGCCAGACCATCGCCGTCCCTGGCCAGGACGTCAAACTCACCATCGATCTCGACGTCCAGATGGCAGCCGAAAAAGCCATGGAAGGCAAAATCGGCGCCATGGTCGCGCTGGATCCCCACACCGGAGAGGTCCTCGCCCTCGTCTCACGCCCCACCTTCGACCCCAACCAGTTCTCCGTCCACCTCACCAAAACCTACTGGAATGAGATCCTCTCGAACCCCGACCACCCGCTTCTAAACAAGGTCACCCAGGCGCAGCTCGCCCCCGGTTCCACCTTCAAAATCATCATGTCCGTCGCCGGCCTCGAGGAGAACGTCGCCCAGACCATGCACGTCAACTGCGGCGGCGGCGCCTCCTTCTTTGGCCACTACTTCAAGTGCGACAAGCGTCACGGCATGGTCGACATCTACCGCGCCATCCCCGCCTCCTGCGACACCTTCTACTACACCCTCGCCAACCGCCTCGGCATCGACACCATCGCCCGCTACGCCACCGCCCTCGGCTTCTCGAATCGCACCGGCATCGACCTCCCAGAAGAGGCCTCCGGCACCATGCCCTCCACCCAGTGGAAGCTCAAGAATTTCCACGAGAAGTGGTACGCCGGCGAGACCATCTCCGTCGGCATCGGCCAGGGAGCCATCGCCGCCACCCCCCTCCAGCTCGCCCGCGCCATCGGCGGCGTAGCCTCGGGCGGCGTTCTCCGTCGCCCTCACCTCGTCTTCCCCGAAGAGGTTCCGCCCGATCAGCTCCAGGCCATCCACGAGACCTTCACCGGCTCCGGCGACCAAACCGTCTCGCTCACCCCCGAAAATTGGCAGATCATTACCGACGCCATGGCCGAGACCACCCGCACCGGCACCGCCGGCGCCTCGCACCTCGAGGGCATCGACTTCGCCGGCAAGACCGGCACCGCCCAGGTCATGCGCCACGACGCCGACGCCCGCCGCGGCGGCCACAAATCCATCCCCAACGCCTGGTTCGTCGGCCTCGCCCCCCGCCGCAACCCCGACATCGTCGTCACCGTCCTCTGGGAAAAGGGCGACTGGGGCTCTAACTCCGCCAAACTCGCCGCCCAGGTCATCGACGCCTACGTCAACAAACAACGCCAGCGCGCCAACAACATCCGCCTCGTAGCCGAAATCCCGGCTCCCTCGCCCTCGCAACCCGCCCCCCTACCTGCTCCAGCGTCGAATTAGCCTCACGCAATGGTCGCCGCCGTAGGTTTGTCATCCTGAGCGCAGCGAACGGACCCGCTTCTCTACCCATAAAGCTCGGAACCACCTCCGCCCCTCGCCGTTGCTTCTCGCCCTTCAAGTTGTCATCCTGCGCGCAGCAAACGGACCCGCTTATACCGCACAGTCAACCACCACAACCGCCCTCGCCTTCTGTCTTCCATTCCGAGCGCAGCGAGGAACCTGCTTCTCCCCCGCCTCAAAACCTTTGTCATCCTGAGCGAAGCGAACGGACCCGCTTCTCTACCTCACAGTCAAGAACCGCCCTCGCCTTCTTCCTCCCATTCCGAGCGCAGCGAGGAACCTGTTTCTGCCCCTGCCCATTCATCCTCAGCGCAGCGAACGGACCCGCTTCTCCACGCCTCGGCGTGGTCCGCTGGCCCCCGGTGGTACCTCCAAAACAAGCTTCCGACGACCCACCCTGGCATACTGTTGACGCACTTGCTTTACGGAGGCGCCAAACCGAATGAAATTCGCATCTCTCCTCTTCGCCCTGCTTGCCGCCCCCACCCTCCTTGCCCAGCCCCAGCCCCGCCCCCCAGCCACCCCCCTCATCACCCACAATCCCTACTTCTCCATCTGGTCCTCGACCGACGACCTCACCGCCTCCAACACCGTGCACTGGACCGGCAAGCCCCAGCCCATCGCCGGTCTCATCCGTATCGACGGCCACACGTTCCGCTTCATGGGCCGCGACCCCCGCGGCATCCCCGCCATGCAGCAGACCGCCCGCACCGTCACCCCCACCCACACCCGCTACACCTTCACCGGTGGCGGCGTCGTCCTCGATCTCACCTTCTTCACCCCGGCCATTCTCTCCGATCTCGACATCCTCTCGCGCCCCGTCACCTACCTCAGCTTCACTGTCAAATCAATCGACGGCGCAACCCACAACGACGTCTCCGTCCTCGTCGATGTCGGTCCCATCATCGCCGTCAACGCCCCCGGCGAGGCCGTGACCTACTCGCGCAACCAGACCGAGACCCAGACCGTCCTCTCCGTCGGCTCGCGCGACCAGCGCGTCCTCAACCGCTCCGGCGACGACCTCCGCATCGACTGGGGCTACTTCCACCTCTCCGTTCCGAACGACGAAGAGTCTGCCTCCGCGATCGTTCGCGAAACCTCCGTCTCTGCCAACGGCGCCTTCGCCACCACCGGCGCTCTTCCCAAAGCCGATGACATGGACGCATCGCCAGTCGTAGGCCGTGGCGACGCCCACCTCGCCACCGATCTCCTCTTCCACACCGTGGCCGCACAGCCCGTCACCCGACACCTGCTCGTCTCCTACACCGAGGGCTACGCCATCCAGTACCTCGAGCGCAATCTCCGCCCCTGGTGGCAGCGCAATGGCCAGACCGTCGCCAGCATGCTCGACGCTGCCGAGCGCGAGATGCCCGCCCTCGAGAAGCGCAGCTCCGATCTCGACACCACCCTCACCGCCGACCTCACCCGCACCGCCGGCGCCAACTACGCCAACCTCTGCATCCTCGCCTATCGCCAGGCCTGGGCCGCCCACGGCTTCGTCGCCGACCTCGACGGCCAGCCCCTCGTCTTCGGCAAGGAGAACTTCTCCAACGGCAGCATCGGCACCGTCGACGTCCTCTACCCCGCCGCCCCCTTCTTCCTCTTCTTCAACCCCGTCCTGCTCGAAGCCGAGCTCCGTCCCCTCATGGAGTACACCGCTCTGCCCAACCGCTGGCGCTTCCCCTTCGCCCCGCATGACCTCGGCACCTACCCCCTCGCCAACGGCCAGACCTACGGCGGCGGAGAGCAGACCGAAGAGAACCAGATGCCTGTCGAAGAGTCCGGCAACATGCTTCTCATGATCGACGCCGTCTCCCGAGCCGAAGGCAACACGAGCATGGCCGCCCAGTACTGGCCCAAGCTCACCCAGTGGGCGGAGTTCCTTAAAGCGCATGGCCTCGACCCCGAAAACCAGCTCACCACGGACGACTTCGCCGGCCACGTCACCCACAACGCCAACCTCGCCCTCAAAGCCATCGACGCCCTCGAGGCCTACGCCGACCTCGCCCGCCTCCTCCACAAGGACGCGGAGGCACGGGACTACAGCAAAACCGCCCATGCCTACGCCGCCAGGTGGATCGACCTGGACAAGGAAGGCGACCACTACAAGCTCGCCTACGACTCCGCAAACACCTGGAGCCAGAAGTACAACCTCGTCTGGGATCAGATCCTCGGCTACAACCTCTTCCCTAAATCTGTTCGCGAAAGCGAAATCACCTTCTACAAAACCAAGCTCAACAAATACGGCCTCCCCCTCGACAGCCGCGCCGATTACACCAAGCTCGACTGGTCCATCTGGACCGCCACCCTCGCCTCCAACCCCGCCGACTTCAACGCCATCATGGACCCCATCGCCCTCTGGATCAACGAAACCCCCACCCGCGTCCCCCTCACCGACTGGTACGACACCAAGAACGGCAAACAGATCGGCTTCCAGGCCCGCAGCGTCGTCGGCGGCGTCTTCATCAAAGCCCTCTCCGACAAGCAGCTCACCGACAAGTGGCGGGCCATGGCGACCGCGGCAGGTCACGAAGCAAAGCAGGCAGGGACTCGCTAGCTCTCCCACAGTGGTGGCGCAATCACCCCTCCGGATCCCCTAAACTGGATTTGAGAGCAATATCTCAGGCAAGCGGCGCCTCTGCACCGACAGCAAGTACCTGTGCAACGCAGGCATACTTGCCACCCCGCAGTACGGACTTAAAGTATCTGTTTCGAGGACTTTGGATCAAAAGTACGGGGGGGGGGACGCTATTAGGTTGGATCCCGCTCCCATTCGGCTTGAGCGCCGAGGTCCCACCATGAGCCGACGCTACGCCCAACTCGCCTTCACCCCCACCGCAACCCTCTATCCGCCCCGTTCTAAACTAACCCCATGGCTCGCCTCTCTTCCTTCCGAGACTTCGACTGGGTCCTCCTCACCTTCGTCGGCATCCTCTCGGTGATCAGCGTCTTCGAGATCAAATCCGCGACCTTCCACACCAAGTTCCACGGCTTTGATACCAAGCAGATCGGCTTCCTCGTCGTTGGCCTCGTTCTGATGTTCCTCATCTCGCTCGTTGACTACCACCGCCTCATCGACATTGCCACCCCCGCCTATACCATCTCCCTCCTCGCCCTCGCCGCCGTCCTCGCCATCGGCACCAAGGTCATGGGCGGCCGCCGCTGGATCAAGTTTCCCGGCGGCATCCACTTCCAGCCCTCCGAGTGGGTCAAGCTAGTCCTCATCATCGTCGTCGCCCGCTACTTCTGGGGTCTCTCCGGCAGGGAACTCACCTGGGGCGACATCGCCAAGGCCTTCGCCCTCGTCTGCCTCCCCATGCTCCTCGTCCTCAAGCAGCCCGATCTCGGCACCGCCCTCACCTACCTCCCCATCCTCCTCTGCGGTCTCTTCCTCGGCGGCATCCGCGTCAAGCAGGCCGCCATTCTCCTGCTCGCCTTCGCCGTTCTTGGTGGCGGCGTGTGGAAGACCGGGAAGCTGCTCAAGCCCTACCAGAAGGCCCGCCTCACCTCCTTCATGGACCCCGACTCCGACCCCCGCGGCTCCGGCTACCAGATCCGCCAATCGCTCATCGCCGTCGGCTCCGGCGGCATCTGGGGCAAGGGCGCCAACAAAGGTACCCAGACCCAGGGCGACTTCCTCCCCATTCCCTACACCGACTTCATCTTCGCCGCCTTCTGCGAGGAACACGGCTTCCTCGGCGCCATCGGCGTCCTCCTGCTCTACTTCCTCATCCTCATGCGCCTCATCCACAACGCTCAGACCGCCGCCGACCTCCCCGGCAGCTTTCTCATCATGGGCATCGTCGCCGTCATCCTCTTCCAGATCGCCGTCAACGTCGGCATGGTCGTCGGCCTCATGCCCGTCACCGGCATCCCCCTCCCGCTCATGAGCTACGGCGGCTCCTCCATCCTCTTCACCTTCCTCGCCCTCGGCATCGTCATGAACATCCGCATGAACCGCTTCGTCAACTAGCCAGCACCGGCCCACCTCCTTTATCGGCAGAAGTTGACGGAGCGAGAGGCCCGACCCAACAATCTTTACGCACGCCTCTCTCGACACGGATGTGTCACTCTTTCTCTTGATTCCACCGCTTGCGAGCCCCGATATGCCCCGATCACAAACCGCTTGCTCTGCCGCCGCCCTCCTTCTGCTTCTCACATCTCCGGCCGCCACCGCGCAACAGCAGGTGGATCCCGCGATCGCCAAGGAGATCGCCGCCATCTCCGCCGTAGATAACCACGCTCACCCGGTGCTCGCCCCACCCCTCGACAAGACGGACCGCAACTTCGACGCGCTCCCCGTTGACAACATGGAGCCCCAGACCGATCCCCTGGCCTACCGCCCTGACCTGCCGGCGTTGTCTGCCGCCTGGAAGGCTCTCTTCGACTTCAACGAGGCGCCGCCGCTGGACACCGCCGCCCTCAAACGTCTTGACGCCGCCCGCGACCGTCGCAAGCAGGGGCAGGGAAGCAACTACCCGCAATGGATCCTCGATCAGTCCAACATCGCAACCATGCTCGCGAACCGGGTCTCCATGGGCCCCGGTATCCAGCCGCCACGCTTCCGCTGGGTTCCCTACGTCGACGCCCTGCTCTTCCCCTTCAGCAATACCGCCCTCGCCAGCGCCTCGCCAGACCGCAAGCAGTTCTTCGCCCTCGAAGACAAACTCCGCGCCCAGTACCTCAAAGATCTCGGCCTGGCTGCCCCGCCTCCCACCCTCGACGAATACCTGAAGCGCGTCGTCACCCCCACCCTCGAGCGCCAGCGCGCCGGGGGCGCCGTAGCCGAGAAGTTCGAACTCGCCTACCTCCGCTCCTTCGACATCTCCGCTCCCACGCACGCGCAAGCCGACTCGCTTACCGACGAAATCTCGCCAGCGGCCACCCATCCACAGCCGACTACAAACTCGTCCAGGACTTCCTCTTCCGCTACATCGCTGGGGAGTGCGGCCGCCTGGGTATGGCCGTCCACCTCCACGCCATGGCCGGTGCCGGCTCCTTCTTCTCGGTCGCCGGAGCCAACCCCCTCCTCCTAGAGCCCCTCTTCAACGACCCGTCCCTCCGCAGGACTAGCTTCGTTCTCCTCCACGGCGGCTGGCCCTTCGTCCACGAGATTGGGGCGCTTCTCCAAAAACCGAACGTCTACCTCGACCTCTCGCAGCAGGACCTCATCCTCTCCCCCCGAACCCTCTCCGGCTGGCTCCGCGAGTGGTTGGAGCTCTACCCCGATAAAGTTCTCTTTGCCACCGACGGCTACCCCTTCACTCCCTCGCTCGGTTGGGAGGAGGCCACCTGGCTCGCCAGCCGCAACGCCCGTCAGGCGCTAGGTCTCGCCCTCACCGGCATGGTCGCCGACCGCGATATCACCCCTGCCCGGGCCGGCGATCTCGCCCGCATGGTCCTCCGCTCCAACGCCGGGAGCCTCTATCGCTTCTAACCTCCGGTCAACCGCTACTAAACTCCGGTCCGCGCGCCCGGTTCGATCAAGCCCGCCATCTTCTCCGCTTTAGAAGCTTCAGCTGCGAGCCACACTCGCCTCTAGCCGCTGCCGCGCCTTTAGTGCAATACTGTTACCAGCACGTGAACGGCTGTAGATGCCAATCACTGCGATCCGTCCGCTCCCTTTCGGCGCCAGGCGCCAACGAGCGGCAAACTCAAGATTTTAGAAGAAAAGGCCGGCCAGCCAGAGAAACATCGTCCGTTGGCCGGGCAGGTTTCAAGGGAATGATCGCATCCGGAAGGCAAACGGCCCCGCCTCGTACCTGTGAGGTTGCTCTGGTCACAAACTCCGCATGCCCACCCTCGCTTCAAGCGTTCTCTCGCACACCCGATCTAACCAGTGCCGCCCTACCCGTGATCTATTTCGATCGCGACCACGGCAGAGCTGTTTCTACATCTCGCACCGGCCATCGCACCCCGAGCCTCCGCAACCGAGCCTGCCCGCTTCAACGGTGAGTTGCCCTTAACCCCCTGGGGTGAAAGTACATCTCTCCGATCGACCTCTGTCTCGTCTGCCGTCCGTCACCCCAAGCGGGCCGGGCAGAAAGTGCAGAAGCAATGTCGAAAGAAATCTACATCTCCTCCACGCCGCATGAAACACGGCTCGCCATCGTCGAGAACGACGACCTCACCGAGATCTACTACGAGCGCGAGAACGAGTACACCCTCGCCGGCTCCATCTACAACGGAAAAGTCACCCGCGTCCTTCCAGGCATGCAGTCCTCCTTCGTGGACATCGGCCTCGAACGCGACGCCTTCCTTTACATCACCGACTTCATGGAGGAGGCCGGAGACTCCGCTGAGTTCGACTCCGCCGATGGCGGCTCCGCATCCCGCCGCGGCTCTCGCGGCGACAGCAACGGAGCCCGAAGCGACAGCAATGCGTCCAAGGAAGACCGTGGACCCCGCGACCAGACGCCCCGTGAGGACCTCAGCGGTAATCCAGATCGCCTCGCGGCGCCCTCGGCGGAAGCTCAAACCGACCGGGGAGACCGCGAAGGCGGCCGCCGCCGTCGTGGCAACCGCGACGGCCGCAACGCCAACCGCGACGCCCGAGGCAATGCCGACGCCCGAAGCGGCAACCGCGACCAGCCCGCTGACACCCGACCTCAGTCCGCCTCCCCCTCCGCGTACCCCGTCGAGCCTAGCTTCGACACTCCACCCGTCGTCCAATCCGGCTACATCGAACCCGGCGCCGACACGTCCTCCGCTGAACTTGGCGAAGGCGCTCCCGGAGCCGACGGAAGCCGCCGCTGGCGTGGTCGCCGTGGCCGCCGCCGCGGCCGCACCTCCTCGCAGCGCGAAGAGTCACAAGCCCTCCAGCAGCCTGAAACCGCACCGGACGCCGCTGCCGCCAACCCCTCCGAACCCCTCGGCCGTGGGTATCAGGCCGACTCAACCAACGCGGAGGAGGTCGAGGAAAACTTCGACACCGAGTACAGCGAGAGCTTCGACCTCGACGCCTCCGCCGCTGCCTCCCTCGTTCCTCCAGCGATCTCCGCGAGCAACCCCCCCGACCGCACCCAGACTGCTAGCCAGACTGCCCACCCAGACGACATCCGCCCTCGTGACCGGGAATCCCGCCCAAACCGTGAGGACCGCGAGGACCGCGAGTCCGGCGATCGGGGCCGGCGCGATAGAGGCAGTCGGGACGCCCGTGCCCCACGCGCCCCACGCGGCTTCGCGCCCTCCCGCGCCCTCTATGGCGTAGACAGCTCCTCCGAAGCCGATTCCGACGTCCAGAGTGACCAGATCCACGCTGCCCCCACCCCCGAGCCCCTCATCCTTCCCGGGGAGTCCCTCTCCAAATACCGCAAGGGTGACGACGGCCAGACCCTCTCCACCCCCGCACAATCCGCCGTTCCGACCCCTCCACCGTCTACCGAGTACACCCTCCAAAGCGCTTGGGATGGAAGCGCCGTTCTGCCCGGCGAGACCATACGTCCGCGATCTGCTGCCAGCTCCGATTCCCCCTCCTCCGATCACAGGGGCGAAGGCCGAGGCTCTCGCGACCGTGGCGGCCGCGACGGCCGGGACGATCGTCGCCCCCGTTCCGATCGCGGCGATGGTCGCCGTGACCAAGGCCCCAATAACCGGGATAACCGGGACGACCGCAATCGCTCCCCTTCCCAGTCCGCGCCCCCAACCGCAGATCCCTTCCGCAATCAGGCCGTACTTCCGGACCAGCCCGTCTCCCCACCTCAGGCGTCCGCGGCCCAACTCCCCCGCCCCGTCTCCGAGATCAGCCACTACACTCCGGAACCCGCCGAGACCCCGGAACCCGGTCCACGGTCCTCCTCGGCTCCCGAACCGCAAGGAGAACCGGCCGAGTACGAGCCCACCGAGGCCTCTGCTTCAGTTCGCTTCGACCCCGCAACCCGCAGCGAGTTTCGCCAGAGCGCACCAGCAGCTGATCCGTTCGAAAGCTTCGCCCGGGAAGCCGAGCCGGAACAAGCCTCCCGGCACTTCGAAGGGAAGGAGCCCGCTCCCATCGAAGCGGATCTCCAATCAGTCGCCCACACCATCACTCCCGGACCCGAAACCTCGATCGCTCCGCTCAGCCTCCACGCCTCCGAAGAGGCTGCCGCTCCCGCCCACGAGTTCACCTCGATCGACAACACCGGCGAGATGCTCTCGGAGGCGCCCGCCCCACCGCAGGCAGAGGTCGCCGAGCCCACCTCTCCCCTGCACCACGAGACCGCTGTCCTCGACCACGTCACCGAGCCCGCGAACTCGGTCGAAGGACCCTCTGCTCTGCTCGAACAACAAGTCCCGGAAGAGTCCCAAAAAGCTAGCCCGGAAGAAATCCAGGAAGGGAACCAGGAAGAGGACTTCAACGCCACCACCCTCCACGCCTCCTCCATCGAGGAGATGGACTACGAGGAAGAGGAGACCCTCGAGGGTGCAGCCGACCTCGGCACCATGATCCGCGATATGTCCATCGACCAGATCACACGCCCAGGCGAAGATCCCGAAGAGGAAGATGACATCCTCGAAGAGGAGGACGCCGTCGATGACCACCTCAACGGCTCTTACTCGGAGACGGAAGAGGAAGAACACGAAGACGAGCCGCGCAGCTTCGATGAGAGCTCCATCTCGGACGAGCATGACAACTCCGCTCACACCCACTCGTCAGAGGGTCGCTACGCCGCCTCCGAACACGTCCCCGAAACCAACTCGCCCGCTAATAGCTCCGACGCCCGCGATCCCGATCGCCGCTCGGTCCGCCGGGATGGCACTGGCCGCCGCGATGGCCGTCGTGGAGACCGCGGACGGGACCGCGGAGGAGATCGTGCCCGCTCCGCAGGTGGCAGCGGAGATCGTTCCACCAGCCGTCCCGGCCGCCGCGACGGTCGTCACTCCGCCCAGACCACCAACCTCCCCGCCATCAGCGATCTACTGAAGCCCGGGCAGGAAGTCCTCATCCAGATCGCCAAGGAGCCCATGGCCAAGAAGGGCGCGCGCATCACTTCGCACATCGCCCTTCCCGGCCGCTTCCTCGTCTTCATGCCCACCGTCCACCACACCGGCGTCTCCCGCAAAATCGAGTCCGACGCCGAGCGTCGCCGTCTCAAGGAGATCCTCCTCTCCGAAAAAGGAGAGGCCGACGGTGGCTTCATCGTTCGTACCGCCGCCTCCGGAGCCAGCGAAGAAGAGCTCCGCTCCGACCTCCGCTTCCTCCTCAACCTGTGGGCCGACATCAAGCAGCGCTCCGAATCGAGCAAGAGTCCGGCCCTCATCTACCACGACCTCAACCTCGTCGAACGCATCCTCCGCGACCAGGTCACCGACACCTTCTCCGCCATCTGGGTCGACACCGAAACCGAGTACGAGCGAGTCCTCCGCTTCCTGCAGCGCTTCCAGCCGTCCCTCATCCGCCGCGTCAAGCTCTACACCAAGGAGACCCCGCTCTTCGAGCAGTTCGGCCTCACCGAAGAGATCAACAAGGCACTCCGCAGTAAAGTGTGGCTCAAAAGCGGCGGGTCGATCGTCATCAACCAGACCGAGGCCCTCGTCGCCATCGACATCAACACCGGCAAGTACGTCGGCAAGACCGCCCGCCTCGAAGACACCATCGTCAAAACCAACCTCGATGCCATTCCCGAGATCGTTCGCCAGATCCGTCTGCGCGACCTCGGCGGCATCATCATCATCGACTTCATCGACATGGATGAACGCAAGAACCGCAACCGCGTCATGGCCGCTCTCGAGGACGAACTCAAGAAGGACCGCGCCCCTTCCAAGGTTCTCCAGTTCAACGATTTCGGCCTCGTCGCCATCACCCGCAAACGAGTCAAGCAGTCGCTCGAGCGAACCCTGTCCACCACCTGCACCATCTGCCAGGGAACCGGCATGACCAAGTCGCCCGTCACCGTCTGCAATGACATCTACATCGAGATGCGAAAAATGCAGAAGCACCTCGACCGCGGCGACATCATGCTTCGCGTCAACCCCGATGTAGTCAAGCAGCTCAAGGCCACCGGAACCAGGTGGCTCCAGGAGATGGAAGAGACGGCCGGCAAAACCATCCTCGTCAAATCCGATCCCAGCCTTCACCCCGAGCAGTTCGACATCCACTAGACCACTCGCTTCGTCGCACCGCGTCGAGGGCGCCCCATGCCGGGCGCCTTCGCTGCCTGTCGATCTCCCTTTCACCCCACGGAAGCCGTCTTTCGTCCAAATCGCGCGGTCCTGCGTCTTACACAACTAGAGCGTCCTTCTAGGGTTCACTCGTTACAGACGTGAAAAGCACCTTCAGCAAACAGGGAGCAAATCTGATGCAATCTTTTTTTCATCCCACATCGCTCGCCTCCGGGATCGCCCGTGTCGCAGCGGTCGCCTTTCTCGCGTCGTGTGCGGCTGCCACCTGCGCGCAGCAAACTTCAGCCACCGCGCCTTCACCAACGCTCGACCTGTCGCACCCCGCTCTCAGTCTTCAGGCCTCGCTCAAGTCGCCCCTCCACCTGGCCTCGACGGAAGAGGGTAGCAGCTCAAGCAGCAATCTCTCTGCCGACCCTCGCGCAGAGGCCGGCTCCAGCTCGGATCTCCAACCTCCTCCACGTAGACGCCGGTATGGCCGCCCAAACTACAGCGACAAATACCGCAACGCAGATGGTTCTAATCGATTGGCCTTTAACGTAGGCGGAGGTTTAACCCTCCCCAACGGCAGCGCTAGCTCGAACTACCTCAACACCGGATACCGCTTTCAGGGCGGAGCCGGCCTCAACCTGAGCAGCAAATTTGGGGTCATGTTCCAGTTCGATTATGACCACTTCGGCATCCCGGGCCGGGTCCTCGCCAACCAGGCCGCCCTCTACAACAACCTCGATGGAACTGGAACCAACCCCTTCACTGGCCTCGGCGGTTCAAGTCACATCTGGTCCCTCACGCTCAACCCCACCTTCAACTTCTACCAGGGCGAGTCCGTCGGCGCGTACGCTGTCGTTGGCGGCGGCTTCTACCACAAGCGCACGGACTTCACCGTCCCCTCAGTGAACCAGTACTGCGATTACTACGGTTGCTACCAGTATCAGGCGAACCAGACCATCGACAGCTACACCAGCAATGCGCCCGGTGCCACGGGTGGGGTCGGCCTCACCTACAAGTTCTCGCGCTGGTCCAACGAGCGCCTCTTCGCCGAGGCTCGCTACGTTCACACCTTCAACCAGGCTCGCCTCGGAGATCCCTCCCTCACGAGGGCAGGCGCGGGCACCTTCAATAACTTCTATCCACCCAACAGCAACGAGACCAGCTACATCCCGATTACGTTCGGAGTACGCTTTTAGAATTCAACATCATCGGCAAAAAGACCCGGCCCACTTGAGGCTGTTACGGAACTAAGCTGTGGTGAAGTACAGGAACGCTCCCGCGAAGGGGGCGTTTTTGTTTGTGTCGATGTCTTATGTTCAAGCTGTTCTGAGTTTGCGGGTCCGTTTCAAGCCGCCGAGG
>JAABVA010000050.1_pt1 | contig 142974 bp, 125 predicted proteins | sample 5560331 | NCBI WGS metagenome assembly JAABVA01 (sample SAMN12812661, study PRJNA571458) | rock metagenome | isolation source: Antarctica rocks | place: Antarctica: Victoria Land, Mt New Zealand sud | collected 2016-01-07 | reverse complement strand
ACATCCGCTCCTGGGTGACAACCTGGAACGCCGAACCACGGCCCTTCACCTGGACCAAGACTGCCGACGAGATCCTCGAACGGCTCAACGCATATCTTCAACGGATTCCCGGCGCACCACACTAGGTGGGCGTGCCCGAAGTCTCCGCGCGCGCTGGCCGGGCTCAGGCGCTCACGTAGAGGTCGGCGCGTGCAGTGGAGTACTCGACCGCGTCCACAACGGCCGTCGACGCCGTATCAGGGCGCTTCGAGTACTCGACTGCACGCCGGACCGCCCGGATCCCGCCGCCGGCCGCGTCGCACCGGGGCCGGGTCCTGCCGGGGCGGGTCAGGGCAGGAGCATCGTCTTGATCGACCGGCGCTCGTCCATGCCCAGGTAGGCCTCCGCGACCTCGTCGAGGGGCAGCCGGCGGTCGAACACCCGGCCCGGGTCGATGGCGCCGGACAGGACGTCGGTGAGCAGCTCCGGGATGTAGGAGCGGACCGAGGCGACCCCGCCGGCGACGTTGAGGTTGTCCCCGAACATCTGACCGAGCGGCAGCTCCGGGCCGCCGGACGGGACGCCGACGTAGCCGACGAAGCCCCCGGGACGCGTGGTCGCGAGTGCCTGCTGCATCGACTGCCTGGTCCCGACCGCCTCCAGCACGGCGTCCGCGCCGATCCCGTCGAGCAGGTCACGCACCTTCGCGACCCCCTCCTCGCCCCGCTCGGCCACGATGTCGGTGGCGCCGAACTCGGTGGCGAGGGCTTGGCGGTCGGGGTTGCGCGACATCGCGATGATCCGCTCGGCGCCGAGGCGGCGGGCGGCGAGGACCGCGCACAGCCCGACCGCACCGTCCCCCACGACCACCACCGAGCTGCCCTTGCCGACCCGGGCCGACACCGCCGCGTGGTGGCCCGTGCCCATGACGTCGGTCAGCGCGAGGAAGCTCGCCACCTGGTCGTCGGTCGGGGCCTCGGGGGTGACGACGAGCGTGCCGTCGGCGACCGGGACCCGGACGTACTCGCCCTGGGCGCCGTTCATCGCATCACCGAAAGCGTCTTTCGAGCCGAACCAGGCGCCGTGCAGACACGACGTCTGGACCCCGTTCAGGCAGTTGGCGCAGGTGCCGTCGGAGCAGGCGAACGGCGTGATGACGAAGTCCCCGACCTTGAGGGTGGTCACCTCGGAGCCGACCTCCGCAACCGTCCCGATGAACTCGTGGCCGATCGGGTGTGGCTCCTTCGTCTGCTGGATCCCCCGGTACGGCCAGAGGTCCGAGCCGCACACGCAGGTGGCGGTGACCTTGACGATCGCGTCGGTCGGCCGGTGGATCACCGGGTCCGCGACCTGCTCGAGGCGGATGTCACGCTCGCCGTGGATGACGGTGGCTCTCACAGGTGGTCCCGCTCTCGTCGCGCCGGTCCGGTCGCGGCGAGTCAAGCAGGCCCGGGTGGCCGGGCGCGACGCGAAGGCTGGCTCCGCCGCGTGACGCCCCGTGACGCTCGGGGTCGCTGTGGGTCGCCGTGGCGGTCGGCCCTCGTGTCGGACCTCCGCCCTAGAGTCCCGAGCATGTCGCCCGCCCCCACCTCCGACGCGACGGCGGCCACCCGCAGCGGGGTGCTGGACGAGCCGACTGGGCGGGACCAGAGCGTCGACACCCAGACCCTCGACACCCGAACAACCGACAGCCAGACCGTCGACACCCCGACCGTGGACACGCAGACCGTCGACACCCAGTACGAGGACCTCCTCCGCCACGTCCTGCTCGACGGAACCCCGAAGAGTGACCGGACGGGCACGGGGACGCGGTCGGTGTTCGGTGCTCAGCTGCGCTACGACCTCACCGCCGGCTTCCCCCTCGTCACCACGAAGCGGGTGCACCTGAAGTCGGTGGTGCTCGAGCTGCTGTGGTTCCTCCGCGGCGACTCGAACGTCCGCTGGCTGCAGGAGCGCGGCGTGCGTATCTGGGACGCATGGGCCGACGCCGACGGTGAGCTGGGTCCGGTCTACGGGGTGCAGTGGCGGTCGTGGCCGACCCCGGACGGACGGCACGTGGACCAGCTCGCCCAGGCCCTCGACCTGCTCCGGACCGACCCGGACTCGCGGCGGATCGTCGTCTCCGCGTGGAACGTCGCCGACCTCCCGGCGATGGCGCTGGCCCCCTGCCACGCCCTCTTCCAGTTCCACGTCGCCGCCGGCCGGCTGTCCTGCCAGCTCTACCAGCGCAGCGCCGACATGTTCCTCGGCGTCCCGTTCAACATCGCGAGCTACGCCCTGCTCACCCACCTCGTCGCGCAGGAGGTGGGTCTGGAGGTCGGGGACCTCGTCTGGGTCGGTGGGGACTGCCACGTGTACGACACCCACGTCGACCAGGTCCGCGAGCAGCTGTCGCGCCCGGCCTTCCCGTTCCCGCGCGTGGAGGTGCGGCCCGCCCGGTCGCTGTTCGACCACGACATCACCGATGTGACCGTCACCGGGTACCGCCACCACCCGGCGATCACGGCGCCGATCGCGGTGTGAACGGGCGTCGGGTCGGGCTGATCTGGGCGCAGGCCGCCAACGGGGTGATCGGCCGGGGCGGTACCCTGCCGTGGCGGCTCCCGGAGGACATGGCGCGGTTCCGCGAGCTGACGGCCGGGTCGACGGTCGTGATGGGACGCCGGACCTGGGAGTCGATCGCGCCGCGGTACCGGCCGCTGGCCGGCCGACGCAACCTCGTCCTCACGCGCGATCCGGACTGGGCCGCCGCGGGCGCGGAGACCTTTCCTGACCTGCCCAGCGCGATCGCCGCGGCAGCCGGGGACGTCTGGGTGATCGGCGGTGCGCAGCTCTACGCCGAGGCCCTCGACGCCGCCGACGTCCTCGGCGTCACCGTCCTGGAGGTCACCGAGCTAGCCGACCCCGTCGACGGCGAAGTCCACGCACCGGTGATCCCCGACGACTGGCTCGTGGCCGAGCGGAGCCCGCCCGCCGACTGGCACCCGGCCGCTTCGGGACTCCGCCACCGCTTCACCCGCTGGGAGCGTCGACCGACCTGAGGGTCGCGGTCGGTCCGCGCCTCACGACCGCCGTTCCCGGAAACCGAGGGTGACCGGGGCTCGGGCCACCAGGCTCGGGTCGGGATCGCGGCCGTCCGCGGCGTGCGGGACGACGTCGTCGAGGAAGCCGTAGGCCGACGCCAGCTCGCGGGCCGACCAGTCGCCGTGACGGGCCGCCGCCCGGGTCGACCGCCACCAGGCGTCCACGTCGGCCCACCCGGGCGCGGACAGCGAGCCGCCGAAGTGGCGTACCGACAGCCCGGCGGTCAGGGCCGCGAAGGCCACCCGGTGTCGCAGCGTCCAGCCGGCGAGCGTGGCGACGGTGAAGCCGGCCACGAAGATGTCGCCGGCGCCGGTTGCGTCGAGGGCCTCGATCGGGACCGAGGGGACGGTCACGTCCTCGCCGGTGGTGGAGTCGACCGCGATCGCGCCCTGCGGGCCGAGGGTGACCACCGCGACCGGGACCCGGTCGGCGAGCCGGCGCAGGGCGTCCCGCGGGGTGTCCGTCCGGGTGTAGAGCATCGCCTCGGCGTGATTGGGCAGGAAGGCGTGACAGCGCCCGAGCTGCTCGAGCACCACCGCGGACCAGACGCCGGAGGGGTCCCAGCCCACGTCTGCGATCAGCAGCGTCCCGGCGTCGGCGGCCTGGACCGCCCAGCGGTCGAGGGACTCGCGAAGGCTCACCACCGCGGCTCGGGCCGGCGGTGGCGCGCCGGTCCCGGCCCCCGCCGTACCGGCCACGTCCCCGGCCCGGGCTCCGACACCGTCTTCGGCGCCGGCGCCGGCGCCAGTACCGGCACCAGCACCGGCGCCCGCTCGGCCACGCGCGTCGCCGCCGGATCCGGCGGCGACGTCGTCATCGGGTCGGGCAGCGAGCACCAGGTCGTCGGCGGACAGCGGCGGCTCGTGTCCGTGGGTGACCATCGCGCGGTCCCGGTCGTAGGCGAGGGACACGGTGACCGGGGAGTGCCAGCCCGGGCAGCGGCGCGAGAGCGTGAGGTCGACGCCCTCCTGGCCGGCGAGGGTCTCCCAGCAGAAGTCGCCGTACAGGTCCTCCCCGAAGCAGCTGGCCAGCCCCGTCCGCAGCCCGAGGCGTCGCAGCCCGACGGCCAGGTTGGCGATGCCGCCGGGGCTGGACCCCATCCCGCGCGTCCACAGCTCCCGGCCGAGCGCCGGCGGGGACTCGAGCCCGGTGAAGATCAGGTCGTAGAAGACCGTCCCGGCGCACAGGACGTCCAGCGCCGGGTGGTCCTCGCCGCGGCGGCCGGCGAGCGGGTCGCGATCGTCCACCCCGAGCGGGCGCCCCAGCTCGTCGAGCTCCGGCTCGAGCTCGAGACGCTCGTGCCACGGATGGCCCGGCCGGTCGCGCTCGGGACCGGCGGTGTCGCGCTGGGCCACGTCGAACCCTCCTCCAGGACCGACCTCGGCTGGCCGGTGCACGGTCCGGTCGAGTGTGTCTCGGGCCGCCGGACGACGGGCCGTCCGGGTGCCGCGGGTCGACCGCTCGGCGCCCCCATGGGCCCACGGGGTCGACGGGCCCACGGGTCGACGGCTCGGTGGACCAACGGGCAGGTCGCGGGCCGTCAGGTCGGGACGAGCGGGTCAGCGGCTCAGCAGGTCGGGCGGGTCGACGGCTCAGCGGCTCAGCAGGTCGCGGGCCAGCAGGGCCGCACCGACGCTGCCCGCCTCGTCACCGAGGACCCCGACGCGCAGCCGCGGCATCGGCTGGAAGGTGAGGCGCCGCTCGAGCCCGGTGGTCAGCGGGTCGAGGAGCGCCGGCCCGGCGAGGGACAGGCCGCCGCCGACGACGATCACCTCCGGAGCCAGCAGGGTGGTGTATGCCGCGAGGGCCTTGACCAGGCCGGTCACCGCTTCGGACCACACGCGGCCGGCCACCGGGTCACCCGCCTCGGCGGCCTGCAGCACCTCGCGAGCACCCGGGACCTGCGGACCGCCGCCGGCCCGGTAGCGGCGCGCGATCGCGGCGGCGCTGGAGATCGTCTCGAGGCACCCCGTCGACCCGCAGGCGCACGGCTCCTCCGGACCGACCGGGGCGTGCCCGATCTCACCGGCGTACATCCCCTCGACGACCTGCCCGGCCACCACCATCAGGGCAGCGATGCCGGTCCCGACGAGCACCACGAGCGCGTCGCGCGGCGCGGCGCCGGCCAGCGCGGCCAGCTCGGCCCGCCCGCCGGCCCGGACGTCGTGGCCGAAGGCGACCGCCCGTCCGGTGCGCGCGGCTGCCAGCTCCGCGAACGGGACGTCACGCCAGAGCAGGTTCTCGCTCTCCACCGCGATCCCGGCCGCCTCGTCGACGACCCCGGGGACCACCAGACCCACCGCGCGGGCGTCCGGCGCCAGCGCGCACAGCTCGGCCAGCGCGGCCAGCGCGGCGGTGACCACGGCCTCGGGGCCGGCGGAGACGGGGGTCGCCCGGCGCAGGGGGGTGACGCGGTGGACGCCGACGGCGGTGTCGTCGACCTCGTAGACACCGCCCTTGAGCACCGTGCCGCCGACGTCGAGGGCGACGACCCGGGGCGCACGCTCGGGTGCGACCTCGTCGTCGGACACCGGTGGGGACATCGGCGGCGACCGTACAGTCGCCCGCGTGTGGGCCGTCGTCGTGACCGAACCAGGTGGCCCGGAGGTTCTGTCGTGGCAGCAGGTGCCCGACCTGCAGCCCGGGCCGGGCCAGGTGCTCGTCCAGGTCACCAGTGCCGGGGTCAACCGCGCCGACCTGCTCCAGCGGGCCGGGCACTACCCGCCGCCCGACGGTGCGTCGCCGATCCTCGGCCTGGAGTGCGCCGGGATCGTCGCCGGGATCGGTGAGGGTGCGCGGCGCTTCAGCCTCGGCGACTCCGTCGCGGCCCTGCTCGACGGCGGCGGCTACGCGGAGCAGGTCGTCGTCGACGAGGGTCAGGTCCTCGCGCTGCCGGACCACACCGACCTCATCGCGGCGGGCGGGCTGATGGAGACCGCCTGCACGGTGTGGTCGAACGTCTTCCTCCTGGCCCAGCTGGCGGAGGGCGAGGACCTGTTGGTGCACGGCGGGACCAGCGGGATCGGCACGATGGCGATCGCGCTCGCCGCGGCGCACCACGCGGGGGTGCTCGTCACCGCGGGCACCGTCGAGAAACGCCAGCACGCACTGGACGCCGGGGCGTCGGCAGCGATCGACTACCACGACGAGGACTGGCCGGCGCAGGTCCGCGAGGCGACCGCGGGCAAGGGTGCCGACGTCATCCTCGACGTGGTCGGCGGCCCCTACCTCGCGGGCAATCTCGAGGCGCTCGCCGTGGAGGGCCGACTCGTCGTGATCGGGCTGCAGGGCGGCAGCACCGGCGAGCTCGACCTCGGCGCCCTGCTGGCGAAGCGGGCGGCGGTCATGGCTACCGGGCTGCGATCGCGGCCGGGCCCGCAGAAGGCCCGCATCGTCCGCTCGGTCGAGGACGCCGTGGTGCCGCTGCTCGCCGACGGGCGCGTCGGGCCCGTCGTCGACCGGCGGATCCCGCTGAGCCAGGCCGCCGACGCACACCGCGCGCTCGCCGCCGGCGAGGTGTTCGGGAAGATCGTCCTGACGGCCTGAGCACGCTGGCGCTCGGGGCCTCGAAGGTCAGGTCGGGTCGGTTTGGGTTGCGGCAGTCTCGTCGGTTCGGGTCGCGGCAGGTCGGGTCAGGCCAGCGTCGCCACCACGTCGAGGAGCCGGTGCACGTCGCCGGCGTCGCTGTAGTGCACGAGACCGGCGCGCACAGCCGATCCCGAGTCCCGGATGCCGAGGAGTCCCGACAGTTCCCAGGCGTAGTTGTGCCCGTTCCAGACGTTCACCCCGGCTGCCGCGCAGGCCTCGGCCACCGCCAGGGGCGAGTGCCCGTCGACGGTGAACCAGGCCGTCGGCGTGCGGCGGGCCGCGCTGCCGATGAGGTGGACCGCGGGCAGCGAACCGAGCCCGTCGAGCATCTCGGCGAACAATGCGTCCTCGTGGTGCTCCACAGCGGCCATGGACGCCAGGACCCGGGCGCGTCGGGTCTGTCCGACGGCGCCCGAGGAGGCCGACGCCCCCGACCACTCCGACGACCCTGACGGCCCCGACGGCCCCGACGGCCCCGACGGCCCCGACGGCCCCGACGATCCGGGCACTGACGGGGCGAGCGCCGCCAGGTGCTCGACGGCCGCGGTGACCCCGGCGAGGTCAGCGAACGCCGGCGTCCCCCACTCGAAGCGGTCCGGCACGTCGTCGGTGCTGGACGCCAGCTTGGCGGGGCGGATGGACTCCAGCAGCGCCGGGTCCGCGATGGCCATGCCGATGTGCGGCCCCGCCCACTTGTAGGCGCTGGTGAGGTAGAGGTCCGCGCCGAGGGCGGCCACGTCGACCGGACCGTGCGGCGTCGCGTGCACCCCGTCGACGTAGCACAGCGCGCCGACGCCGTGGGCGAGAGCACTGATCTCCGCGATGGGCGGGCGGGTGCCGACGACGTTGCTCGCGGCCGTCACGGCGACCAGGCGGGTCCGCTCGTCCACGACCTCGGCGAAGGCGGCCGCGGGCAGCTCGAGGCTCGGCCGGACGGGATCGACCCAGCGCACCTCGACGCCGGCGCGGGCCGCGGCCAGGACCCACGGGCGGACGTTCGCGTCGTGGTCGAGGCGGGTCAGCACGATCGAGTCCCCGGGGCGCCAGCGGGTGGCGAGGGCGTCGGCGAAACGGAACGTGAGGGTGGTCATGTTGGGACCGAAGACGACGCCGCCGGCTGTTCCCCCGAGCAGGTCCGCGACCGCCGCCCGCGCTGCGTCCTCGAGACCCTGGGAGCGGTGGCTGGCAGCGAAGGCCCCACCGGTGTTGCTCATCCCGCCCGCGTACGCGTCGGCGATCGCCTCGACCACCGAGGTCGGCGTCTGGGTCCCGGCCGCGCCGTCGAGGAACGCCGCACCCGTGCCGAGGGCGGGGAACAGCGCCCTGATGCGCTCGACGTCGTAGCCCGGCGTGGCGCCGGCCGCGGCGGCGGGGGTGCGCGGAGCCGTGACGTGGGTCGACGCGTCGGTGACGGTGGGGGTGGCGGTCATGGCGGGACGCTACCGACTGGCCTCGTTCCGGTGGTCCAGGCGTCCGAGTCGACGCCGACGCCGGCGCCACGGACCCGCGCGGGTCCCGGCTCGCCTCCGGCGTGCAGTCGAGTACTCGCACGAGCCCCAGCGCCGCACTTCCTGCCCCGAGCGGCCGATCGAGTACTCGACTGCACGCCCATCGCTCGCGATGCCGCCACGGGCCCCCACATCACATCGCCTCAGCAGGCCGTCCGGAATCCCGACCGGTGACGACGGGCGAGCGTCCCCTGCACCGCGCGGAGTACTCCCGCTGGGTCGGCGACGACGTCCTCGAAGGAGAAGCGGAGGGTGACGTACCCCGCGACGGTCGCGGCCACACCGCGGCGGCGGTCGGTCCGGTAGTCCGAGCGGTCGGAGTGGAAGGCGTGCCCGTCGGCTTCCAGCACCAGCCAGCCGTCCACGAGCAGGGCCACCCGCCCGACGCCCTCGAGGACCGCCTGCGGTTCGACACCGCTCACCCCGCCGCCGATGAGGACGGCCCGCAACGCTGACTCGAGCACCGACTCCGACCGGGGATCGGCGTGCCGGAGCGCCCAGCGCAGGTGCCCGGACTCGTGGGTGCGGAGCTGGCCGGCCAAGTCGTCCCGAATCACCCGACCGGAGCGGAAGGCGGCGTCGACCGCAGCCAGGACCTCGGCCGCGGGGCGACACCGCGCGGCCTGCGCGAGGGCGGCGACCAGCGGGACGGCCAGCCCGACGGGACTGGCGATCCGGTGCCACACCCGGCCCGGCGCGCTCCGGTGCCGCGAGCTCGCGAGGTGCGCGACGCCGGGAGACACCAGCAGAGGCAGCTGCTCGGCCGCCAGCGCGCTGACACAGGCCAGGGCCGACCGGGACGCGACGGCCGCCACCAGCGCCTTCGGTGCTCCGGGGACGGCAAGCCCTGAGCGGCCGGCTCGGTGGAGGTCTCCGCGGCGGACCGCGGCGGCCACGGACCGCCGCGACACACCGGCGTCGAGCAGGTCAGAACACCGGCAGGCGCCACCGCGGGCCTCGACGAACGCGACCGGATGCATGCCGGACCGTGCCGCGCGGGCCGCCCGCGAGGCCATCGGCGGCACCGACGCGGTGGACAGCGGCCGGGCGGGGCGGCGCACGGCGCCGCTCGCGCGCAGTCGAGTACGCGAAGACACGCAGCACGGGCGTCCGAGGCGTTCCTGGAGGCGATCGAGTACTCGACTGCACGCTCCGGCCCCACGCCGACCGGTCGCGGTGCGAGGGTGGGTGGCGCGGCGCCTCGACCGACCGCTCCGACCAGGCCCAGGGAGACCCCATGACGTCGCCACCGGACACCAGCGGGTCGCAGCCGGTCGACCGCCGTCGCGACGACGGAGGGCAGGACACCGGGGCGCAGCTCGACGGCCCGGCGGGCGGCGTGCTGGAGCCGGAGACGCCGGCGGGCGACGTGCTGGAGCCGGAGACGCCGGCCGACGGGGGTGCCGGCGCCGAGGACGGCGCGGCGGACACGGCGGCCACCTCGGCGCAGCTGATGGACCTCGTCGAGCAGCCGGCCAAGGTCCTGCGGATCGGCAGCATGATCAAGCAGTTGCTCGAGGAGGTGAAGGCGGCTCCGCTGGACGAGGCGAGCCGCCGCCGGCTGCGCGAGATCCACGGGTCGTCGGTCAGGGAGCTGAAGCAGGGCCTCGCGCCCGAGCTCGTCGCGGAGCTCGACCGCCTGTCGCTGCCGTTCGGACCCGACGACGTGCCGTCCGAAGCCGAGCTGCGCATCGCCCAGGCCCAGCTGGTGGGCTGGCTCGAAGGTCTCTTCCACGGGATCCAGACGGCGCTCTTCGCGCAGCAGATGGCGGCGCGCGCGCAGCTGGAGCAGATGCGCCGTGCCCTGCCGGCGGGTCCGAGCGTGCCGGCCGACGGCCGCAGCGGCCGCGAAGCCGTCCACGAGTCCGGTGGTCTCTACCTGTGAGCGCGCCGACCGCTCGGTGGTCCTGACGGGATCGGGTGCTGAGCCTGTTCCGGCGTCGCGGCCGCCCGCCGGCCTCGACCGCTGGCGATGACGCCGACAGCACACGGCCCGCCGACGTGACGTCCGCCGCGGGCCGGCCGTCCGCTGCAGGGCCGCCGTCGACAGCGGGCCAGCCGTCGACGGCATCCCCGGCGTCAGCGGATTACGCGAACTCCGCGGCCGGCAGCTGCTGGGCCCGCGTGGCCGCCGATGCCGCCACCGCCGACGCCCGCGTCACCGCCCTCGCGCCCCGCCCGGCCGTCGACCGCCGACACCGGACACGACGCCCGGCGCCGGTCACCACTCCGCTCGCCCTGCTGCTCGATCGAGCGGCGGTCACGAGTGGCGTCGCCGCCGCGCGGGTCCGGGAGCTGGCCGCCGCCGGGTCGGCCCGCTGGCCGGACTCCGCGCTGGCCGTCCCGTCCGACGCGTCCGCGCGCGCGCTGTACGAGCGCCTGCACGCTGTCGTCGTGGCGCACCGCTACCTGGCCCACCGGGTGAGCCTGCTGACGGTCGCCGTCGCCGAGGAGGACCGGCGCTTCCTCCTGGCGGGGCTGGACCGCTCGATCGAGCACCTGCGCCGGCTCGTCGATGCTGCCGTCGCCCCGGCCGACCCTCCCCCTCCGGGGCCTCCCCCTCCGGGGCCTCCCCCTCCGGGGCGTCCTCCTCCGGGGCGGACCGCTCCGGGTCCGGACGGGTAGCCGACGCACGGCGGTCGACCCGATCGAGCGCCGAGCGCGCGCCGAGCCCGCCCGAGCCGGCCGGTCAGCGCGGACAGCGTGCGAGACTCGGCGCCGGCCGCCGGCACCGCCCGCAGCCACCCTCCACCGCTCCACCGAGACCACGGGGACGACAGATGCCGGACGGCGCGCCGAGCACGCAGAGATCGCTGCAGAACGTCGCGTTCGCGAGCAACGGCCAGCAGGCACACGGATATCTCGCGGTGCCGGAGTCCGGCGCCGGGCCGGGCGTGATCGTCATCCAGGAGTGGTGGGGCCTCACCGACCACATCGCGGGGATCGCCGACCGGCTGGCCCGGGAGGGCTTCGTCGCGCTCGCACCGGACCTGTTCGGGGGCCGCGTCGCCCATGACGCCGACGAGGCCGGCCAGCTGATGAGCGAGCTGCCCGAGGACCGCGCGGCCCGCGACCTCGGTGGTGCGGTGGACTTCCTGCTGTCTCGCAAGGCGGTGACATCGAGCACGGTGGGCGCGGTGGGCTTCTGCATGGGCGGCGGTTTCGTCCTCCTCCTCGCCGCGCAGCAGGGTGCGCGGGTGAGCGCGGCGGTGCCGTTCTACGGGGTCGGGCACGCCGTCCCCCAGACGTTCAGCGGCGTCCGCGCGGCGGTGCAGGGCCACTACGGCGAGCTCGACGACTTCTACCCCGTCGCCGCGGCCCGCCAGCAGGAGCAGCAGCTGCGCGAGGAGTCCGGCGCGGAGGTCGAGTACTTCTACTACCCCGCAGGACATGCCTTCCACAACGACGAGGACCTCCTCGGCACCCACGATCCGGAGAGCGCTGCTCTCGCCTGGTCGCGGACCGTCGCGTTCCTCCGTTCACACATCGCCTGAGAGGGTCGAGATGACAGGTCTGCGAGTCCTCTTCATCGGCGGTACGGGCATCATCAGCTCGGCCTGCGTGCCGAGCGCGGTGGCCGCCGGCCACGACGTGACCGTCCTCAACCGGGGCACCAGCTCGACTCGACCGCTGCCGCCGGAGGTGCACCGCCTGACCGCGGACGTCCACGACGCCGGCTCGGTGGCCACCGCGCTCGGCGCTGAGGAGTTCGACGTCGTGGCCGACTTCGTCGCCTTCACCCCGGAGCACGTGCAGGCCGACATCGGGTACTTCACCGGTCGGGTCGGCCAGTACGTGTTCATTAGCTCTGCCTCGGCCTACCAGACGCCGCCGGCGCACCTGCCGATCACGGAGGGCACCGCTCTCGCCAACCCCTTCTGGCAGTACTCCCGCGACAAGATCGCCTGCGAGCTGCTCCTCGGCGCGGCCTACCGCGACAGCGGCTTCCCGGCGACGATCGTGCGGCCGTCGCACACCTACGACGCGACGCTCGTCCCGACCCTCGGGGGCTGGACCGACGTCGCCCGCATGCGCGCCGGGATCCCGGCGGTCGTGCACGGAGACGGGTCCTCCCTGTGGGTGCTCACCCACCACACCGACTTCGCGCGGGCCTTCACCGGGCTCCTCGGGCGCCGGGCCGCCGTCGGGGCGAGCGTGCACATCACCTCGGACGAGACCCTCAGCTGGGACGACGTGTATCGGGCACTCGCCGACGCGGCGGGCGTGTGGGACCCGCAGCTGGTGCACGTCACGTCGGACGACATCGCCGCCGCCGTCCCGGACTGGGGACCGGGGCTGCTCGGGGACAAGGCGCACTCGGTCTTCTTCGACAACACCCTCGTCAAGAGCCTCGTGCCCGGCTGGACGGCCACGGTGCCGTTCGCGGTCGGGGCCCGGGAGATCGTCGCCTGGCACGAGGCCGACCCGGGGCGGACCGTCCCCGACGCGGAGACCGAGCGCCGCCTCCAGCTGCTGCTCGACGGCAGCCCCGCAACGGCCTGAGGCAGGCCCGCCGCGCGATACTGGCGGTGTGTCCGCCGGTCCAGCGCACTCGCGGTTGTCGCCGTCGCCACCTGGATGGCCTGCGAAGGCTGCGCAGACCGAAGAGCCAGCCCAGCCTGCACGAGCTGCACCGTCTCGGCGAACAGCCGGGTCCGCACTGACCGCACGACCCGTACGAGCCGCACGACCGGCGCCACCGGCAGGGGTTGCTCGGCCTGTCCCGGAGGTGGTCGACACGGGAGCGAAGACCCGCCGGGGCGTGTCCCTCGACCTCGACCGGGCCAGCGCGGTGCCGCTCTACCGGCAGGTCGCGGAGCAGCTCGAGGCCCGCATCGCCGACGGGCAGCTGGCCGCCGGTGCCCACCTGGACAACGAGATCGCCCTCGCCGCCTCCCTCGGACTGTCGCGTCCGACCATGCGGCGGGCCATCCAGCAGCTGGTCGACAAAGGGCTCCTCGTGCGTCGCCGCGGCATCGGGACGCAGGTCGTCCAGACCCGGATCAGCCGGCCGGTCGAGCTGACGAGCCTCTACGACGACCTCACCCGGACGCGGGTCGCGCCGACGACCCGGGTGCTGCTGCACGAGGTCGTGGCAGCCGCACCGGAGGTGGCAGACGCCCTCGGCACGGCGGTCGGCACGCCCGTCGTCCACGTGCGCCGGCTGCGTTCCGCGGGCGGTGAACCGCTCGCCCTGATGGACAACCACCTGCCCGTCGACCTCGCGCCGACCGCTGCGGAGCTCGCCACCGGCGGGCTGTACCAGCGCCTGCGCGAGCGCGGGGTCATCCTGCGCGTCGCGCGCCAGCGCATCGGGGCCCGCGCCGGTGGACCCGAGGAGTGCCGGCTGCTCGACGAGCGCCGCAACGCGCCCCTGCTGTCGATGGAGCGCAGCACCGACGACGACACCGGGCGGGTCGTCGAGTGGGGCCGCCACGTGTACCGGCCGTCCCGCCACTCCTTCGAGGTGACGGTCGTCGAGCCCTGAGGGCCGGCCAGGCGCGGCCGGCCTGTCGCGCTCTCGACTCCGTCGGGCAGGTCTTCGACGGATCGGGCGGGCCGAGCGTCAGACGGCTTCCAGCAGGACCAGGGTGACGGTCTCGGGACGCCGGCGCGGCATCGGGAGACCGATGGCGGCCAGCACCGCGCCGGTGACGGTCGCGTCCCCGACCGGACCGCCGACGACCGGGACGCTCAGGTGTGGTCCACCGTCGGCGAGCTGCCCCGGTGCGTCCGGACCGATCCACCGGGCGCGATAGGCCTGTGCGGCCGGCAGTCCGGGCACCCGCAGCGGGACCGCCAGCTCCGACCTCGACTCGTCGAGCTGGACGTAGGCGAGGACCGCGGCGGCGCTGTCGGGCGCGATGACCCCGTGAGCGAGCACGGCGGGGTCGTGGGTGTCCATCCGCACCGTCCGACCGGTGTGCAGCAGGACCCGGTGTTCCTTGTACAGGTCGATCCACGCGGTCAGCTCGACCAGCTCGGCCGGCGTCGCGCGGCTGATGTCCCACTCGATGCCGAAGGACCCGAACAGCGCCGTCGCCGCACGGAACGCGAGGCCGAAGGTGCGTCCGGTCTGGTGCGACACCGGCGCCGAGACATGGGCACCCAGGTACTCCGGAGCTGCCAGCTGGCTGTTCCAGCGCTGGATCTGCTGCCGGGACAGGGCATCGGTGACGTCGGAGGTCCAGATCCGCTGCGCGCGCGACAGCACGCCGAGGTCCACCCGGCCGCCACCGCTGGCGCAGCTCTCCCACTCCACCGTCGGGTGCCGCCGGCGCAGCTCGTCGAGCAGCGCGTAGAAGCCGAGGGTCTGGGCGTGGATCGCCGGCGCCCGGCCGCGGCTCGCCGTCCCGCCTTCGAGCAGATCCCGGTTGTGGTCCCACTTGACGTAGCCGATGTCGTGCGCGGAGAGCACCGCACTCATCTGGGTGAGGAGGTGGTCGCGGACCTCGGGGCGGGAGAGGTCGAGCACGAGCTGGTGGCGTTGCAGCGGCGGCGTCCGGTCCCCGGCGGCCAGCACCCAGTCGGGGTGCGCGCGGTAGAGGTCGGAGTCGGGGTTCACCATCTCCGGCTCGAACCACAGGCCGAACTCCATCCCCAGCGCACGCACGTGATCGACCAGGGGGGTCAGGCCCTCGGGCCAGACGTCGTCGGAGACCACCCAGTCGCCGAGGCCGGCGGTGTCGTCGCGGCGGGCGCCGAACCACCCGTCGTCCAGCACGTACCGCTCGACACCCACCTGCGCGGCCAGGTCGGCGAGATGTGTCAGCTCACGCAGGTCGTGGCGGAAGTAGACCGCCTCCCACACGTTGAGGTTGACCGGTGTCGGCCCGCGTGGATGGGCCGGCAGCGAGCGCAGGTACTCGTGGAACGACGCGGCGACCCCGTCGAGGCCGTCGGCGACGGCGACCAGGTGGACCCAGGGCGTCGTGTACGACTCGTCCGTCCCGAGTGCGACCTCCCCCGGGAGCAGCAGCTCACCCGCGCTGAGCACGGTCGGGGACGCCGCCGTCCGTTCCAGGCGGTAGGCGCCGTTGCCACTCCACGCGAGATGCACGGCCCAGACCTCCGCGTCGGCGAAGGAGAACCCCGGCTCGCCGACACACACCAGCATCGCGTTGTCGTGCCCGGTCTTGCCGCGGCGGTTCTCCCTGGTCCAGGTCCCGTCGGTCACCAGGTGCCGCTGCGGCGCGCGCTCGAGGCCCCAGCGGCCGGTGAAGTCGAGCACCTCCCCCACCCGCGGCGGCACGACGAAGGAGACGTCCAGACTCTCCACCAGGTAGGTGCCCGAGCCGGTGTTGGTGATCGTGTGGCGGAGCCGGAGCCCGCCCCCGGGCAGCGACTCGACCTCGGTCCCCAGCGCGAGCCCGGCGACCGCGTCGACGGCGTCGATGCGGAGCGCCTCGGAGCCGGTGTGGACGGCACTCACGCGGAACGCCGTCGACCAGTCCCGGCCGGCGCCGTCCTCGGTGAGGCGGTGCCCGACCAGACCCGGGCGGGTGTACCAGCCACTCGACTGCTCGGCGAGCAGCGGGTACCCGCCGCCGGTCGTGGCGCCCAGGACAGCCGCCGCCCCGCTGCCGGCGGCGAGCCCGGCGGGACCCGCCCAGCGCACCCTCGGCAGTGGGCCTCCCACGACGGGCGACTCGAGCACCACCGCCGTACGACCCGGGTGTACCGACGGATCCGGGACGACCAGCGCCGAGCCGTCACCATGGCCGGCGTCCCGCATCGTCGCGACCGGATCGCCAGCTGCACTGGCCTCTGAGGACATGGCTCCATCCTGCCCGGCCGTGGACGAGGTCAGTGCCGGTCGCGCCGGTCCGATCGGGCGGGTACCGGTCGGGTCAGTACAGCGCCGCGTTGGACAGCCCGTGGTCGGCAACCTGCTTCGCCGCCTGCAGCGCCGACGCCGACGAGCGGGTGCCGAGGAACAGCGGGCCGAGCGTGGTCTGGATGTTCGTCAGAGCGGTGGCGATCCCCTCGCTGACAGGGAAGTTGACCGTCTTCCCGCGGGCTTCGTCGAGGAAGGCCGACACGTCGATGCCCTTGGACTTCCAGTAGCGCGCGAAGAGCGGGTCGAGGTCGCGGATCGCCGGCCAGACGTACCCACCGGACCCGAGGATCGTCTGGGACTCCCGCCCGGCCAGCCACTGCACCAGCTGCCACGCCGCCTCCGGGTACCGGCTGTGGGCGTTCAGGCCGTCGGCGAGGCCGTTGAAGACACTCACCCGGCCCATCGGCCCGACCGGCAGCGCCATGACCCCCACCTTGAACCCACTGCCCGCCTGTGTCAGCTGGAACAGGGAGTTGGTGTTCCAGTCACCGGCCAGGAAGGTCGCCACCGTCATCTGGGAGAACAGCGTCGCGAGGTTGGATCCGTTGGCGTTCTGGCCGACGGACCCGGGGGGCGCCACGATGTTCTTCGCCACCAGGATCTTGGTGATCCAGTCCATCACCGTGACGTTGGCCGGCGACGCGAGCACCGTCGCCTGCTCGTAGGGCTTTGCGAGGATCCCGCCGCCGTTCATCGCGAAGAAGCTGCCGTAGCCGCTCTGCGGGTCGTTGTAGATCGAGGTGGCGTAGGTCGCCACCGCATGGCGGTCGAACCGCGGCGAGGTGGCGTCGTTGCTGTGGGTGTCGACGGTCAGCCGCTGCATGAACGGGACGAAGGTGCCCGACCCGTCCGGGTGCCAGGTCAGGGTGGCCGGCACGGTGACGTGTCGCTTGGCCAGGAAGTCCTTGTTGTAGTAGAAGCAGATCGTGTCCCAGTCCTTCGGGAGCCCGTACAGCCGGCCCTGCTTCTCGTGCAGGCGCACCAGGGCCGGGTAGTACACCGCCAGGTCGATCTTCGCGGTGGCCACCCGGTCGGTGATGTCCGCGAGGATCCCCTTCTGGATCCAGTCGGCCAGGAACGGCGTGTTGATCCAGAACACGTCCGGGGCCTCGCCGGAGATGAACTCCGCTGTGATCTTCGACTGGTAGCTGTTGTACGGGATCTGCTCGATGGTCACGGAGATGTCCGGGTGGCGCTCCTGGAAGACGTCGATCGACTTCTGGTAGCCCACCTGCTCGTACGCGTCCCACAGCGCGTAGGTGAGGTGCACCCGCCCGCCCGGTGTCGACCGGTCGCCCCACTTCGCGCCGCCGCAGCCGGCGGTGGCGAGCGCACCGGCGCCCGCGGTGAGCGCCCCGAGCGCCCGTCGTCGCGTCGGCGGCGTCACCGGTTCACCCCGGACAGGTGGATCGAGTTGATGATGTACTTCTGGAAGACGACGAACAGGATGACCATCGGGATGAGCGCGATGAGCGACCCGGCGATCACGAGGTTCCACTGCTGGCCGAAGTTCGAGTTGAAGTTCGCGATGCCGACCGTGAGGACCTGCAGGTTGTTCGAGTTGGTCGCGATCAGCGGCCAGAGGAAGTTGTTCCAGCTGAACACGACGGCGATGATCGTCGCCGTGAACAGGATCGCCGGGCGACCGGGACGACGATGCGCGTCAGGATCTTGACGTCGGAGCACCCGTCCAGGCGCGCCGCCTCGATCATCTCCTCGGGCAGCGTCAGGAGGTACTGGCGCATGAGGAAGGCGGTGTACGGCGTCCCGAGCGTGTACGGCAGGAAGATCGCCCAGTAGGTGTCGAGCAGGCCTGCCTTGCTCATGATCACGTACAGCGGGATGATCGTGACGACGTTCGGGACCATCAGCGTCCCGAGGTACACCCAGAAGAGGACGTCCCGGCCGGGGAAGTGGAGCCGGGCGAAGGCGTAGGCGCCCATCAGGGAGAACACCACCTGACCGACCGTCAGGATGAGGGTCACGATCACCGTGTTGAGCAGGTACTCGCCGAAGTCGTACTGCGAGAAGATGGTCCGGAAGTTGCCGAGGCTGGGGCTGGTGCGCAGGCTCCAGGCGTGCGACGAGTTGATCTGCGCGAGGGACTTGAACGACGCGGACAGCGACAGCAGGTACGGACCGATGAACACGACGGCGATGGCGAGCAGGAGCAGGTAGAAGACGATCAGCGCGACGACGTGGCCGGCGCCCCGGTGGGGCCGGCCGGCGGCCGCCTGTCCGGGCGCCGACGAGACATCGGGACGCGACGCGATGGTGGCCATGCGGCTCCTCAGTTCATCTCGTAGGTGGTGCGGCGGCGGAAGTAGACGAACTGGGCGATCGTCACGGCGAGGATGACGCCGAAGAGGACGACCGACATGGCCGAGGCGTCGCCGATGTTGAAGCTGGTGAACGCCTCCTGGTAGATCAGTTGGTTCATCACCTGCGTCGAGTTGCCCGGTCCGCCGTTCGTGAGCACGTAGACGGTGTCGAACACCTGGAACGACCCGATGAATCCGGTGACGAGGACGAACAGCAGCGTCGGGCGCAGGAGCGGGACGGTGATGCGGAAGAACTGCTTCGACCGGGACGCACCGTCGACGGCGGCGGCCTCGTAGAGCGCACCCGGTATGGCGTTCAGCCCGGCGAAGAAGAACAGCATGTTGTAGCCGACGTACTGCCAGATGTTGGCGAAGGCCACCACCGGCATCGCCCAGGTCGCCGACGACGTCCACGCCGGTCCCGTGATCCCGACGTGGGAGAGGAGCGTGTTGATGATGCCGTTGGTCGGGTTGAACACCCAGTTCCAGACGACCGCCATGGCCACCGGGGTCGCCAGGTACGGGAGCACGCACAGGACCCGGACGACGCCGGCACCCCGCTGCTTGCGGCGCAGGAGCATGGCCAGTCCGAGCGCGATGACCGTCTGCGCCGGGATGTTGAGGAGCACGTAGTACGCGGTGACCAGCAGCGCATGGCCCGCGTTCTCGTACCGGAAGATGTCGACGTAGTTGCGGAACCCGACGAACGACGCGGGGTTCAGCAGGTTCCACCGCATGAAGCTCAGCACGAACACGATGACCACGGGGATGGCCAGGAACAACAGCACCCCGACGAGGCTGGGGAACAGGAACGCGTAGCCGGTCAGAGCCTGACGGCGGCGGCCGCCGGTCGTGTCGCCGGCGGGTGCGCCGGTGCGCCGAGCGAGCCCGGTCGCACTCGCGGCACTCACCGCCACCGGCCCGTCGGGGACGAGCGGGCAAGGGACACAGTGCCTCCTCGGGGACGTCATCGGCCTCGGTCGTCGACCACGTGGCTGGCGGTCGATGTGTCGGCCACCCTTCGCCACCGCGAGGTCCGCCGTCAAGAGCTGATCATGAAGTCCCGCTTGCGCTTCGGCCGATCCACCAGGGACCTGGCTGCGCGTCGCTGCCGGGTGGGCGTGCGCGGCGGCGAGCTCCGGCGGAGCGGGGCGGGTCAGTGACGGCGGGAGCTCACCTGCGGTGGCGCGGCGGCGGGCGGGGAGTGCCGTCCGGCGTCGCGAGCAGTGCTCCCTCCGACGCCGCCGACCGGTGCCCGCCGCCCAGGCGGCTCTCGCTGCCGGCCGCCGCGACCGGCGAGGCCTCGACGCGCAGGGCCCGGCCGAGACCGCGCGGGAGCCACCAGTTCCAGCGTCCGAACAGGCTCACCAGTGCCGGCACCAGCAGCGCCCGGACGACGGTCGCGTCGATGAGGATCCCGACCCCGAGGGCGGTGCCCAGGACCTTGATGTCCGTCCCGGGTGAGGACGCCAGCGCAGCGAAGGAGAAGAAGAGGATCAGCGCTGCGGACGTCACGAGGCGCCCGGTCCGCCCGAGTCCGACGATCACGGCCTGCGCGGTCGAGCCGGTCGCGTCGTACTCCTCCCGCATGCGCGCCAGGATGAACACCTCGTAGTCCATCGACAGCCCGAACAGGAACGCGAAGATGATCACCGGTAGCCAGAAGGTGATCGCTCCGGTCGGGGACACGCCGAACACCGCGCCGGAGCCGTGGCCGGACTGCCAGAAGAACACCACGGCGCCGAACACCGCGGCCAGGGACACGAGGTTGAGCAGGACGGCCTTCACCGGCAGCAGCACCGACCGGAAAGTCCGCACCAGCAGGACGAACGTGATGACCGCGATGAGGGCGAGCACGTACGGGAAGTTGTCGTAGACCGCGCGGAAGTAGTCCTGGACGGTCGCGCCCGGACCGGCCACCCCGACACCGCCCGCACTGACACCGCCGGCACTGACACCGCCCGCCCCGGCACCGCCCGCGGCCGCCCGGGTAACCGCGCCCCGCACCCCGTCGACGACCCCGTTGCTGGCGCTGTCGACCGTCTCGTGGACCGGGATCACGTCGATCACCGCACGCCCGGCCCGGGTGCCACCGAGCACCGCTGTCCGCACTCCCGGCACCGACCGCGCGGCAGCCACCGAGGCCGCCGCCCGGTCGCGCGGGACCAGGACCTCGATCGGCGTGAGGACCCCGTCGCCCACGCCACCGGCCCGCAACGACTGCAGGGTCTCGAAGGCCGGCCCACTGCGCGCCAGCGACGACGTCCCCGACTGCCCGATCTTGAGCCCGGAGACCGGCGCGATCACCAGCCCCAGCAGGACGAGGGCGACCCCGGCCGCCACCCAGCGGCGGCGTACGATCAGCCGGGCCCACGCCGACCAGCCGCGGGACGCGGTCGCGTCGTGGCGGATCCGCGGCCAGTCCACCCCCGGCCCGATCCGCGAGAGCATCCCCGGCAGGAGGGTCAGCACGACGGCCACGCTGACCAGCGGGATCAGCATGCCGCCGAGTCCCATGCTGCGCAGGAAGGGCACCGGCACGACCACCAGCGCGAGCAGGCTGATCGCGACCGTGACCCCCGACGCGAGCACGGCGTGCCCGGCCGTCCGGACGGCGATCACCACCGCCTCGTCGTTCTCCCGGCCGTGTGCCCGCTCCTCGCGCCACCGCGAGACCAGCAGCAGCGAGTAGTCGATCGCGACACCGAGCCCGACGAGGGCGATGAGGAACTGGACGACGAAGCTCACGTCGGTCAGGTAGGTGAGACCGAACACGAGCAGGAACGTCGTGAGGATCGACACCGCGGCGATCATCAGCGGCACGAACGCGAGGAACGACGCGAACACGAAAGCCAGCACCGCCAGGGCACCGAGCGCGCCGAACAGGGTCTCCACCAGGACGCCGGGTCCGCCGGAGCTCCCGCCGGCGGCGAGCAGGCCGTAGGACGTCAGCCGCACCTGCAGCCCGTGCGACCGGGCGGCCCGCTCGACCACGGGCCCGACCTGTGTCTGCAGTCCGGAGCCGAAGCCCTGCGGCGGCGGACCCTGCACGAGGGCGAAGGAGCTCCGCCCGTCGGCTGTGACGAACCGCGCGTCACCGGTGCTGGCCAGGTCGACCACCCGCGCCTGCGGGACGGCGGAGCGGACGGCCGCGAAGACCGCGGCGACGTCCTTGCCTCGCTGGGCGACCGTGCTGCCGGCCGGGACGGTGACCACCGGCACGAGGGTGTCGGCGGTGCTCGTCCCGAAGGTGGAGACCAGCTGTCGCTCGGCTTCGTAGCCTGGCTGGCCGGGGAGCGAGAAGTCGATCGTCAACCGGTTGGCGACCGGCCCGGCTGCGATGGCGCCCGCGACCAGCAGCGCCAGCCAGGACACGACGACGAGCAGGCGGTGCCGCAGCACGAGACGGGCCAGGGCTTCCACTCGGGTGACCGTAGCGTCCGGCCCGACGTCCGGGACCGCCGGCCCGGCCGTCGGGGCGCTCACGTGAGGACGCCCGCAGCTGTTGCGCGTCGACCGACCCGCACCGGGCCCGCGGTCCCCACGACCACCGGCCCGGCTCGCGGCGGCCGATCGACGACATGCGTCACCGACGGCCCTGCGGCGCCCGCCCGGGCTGGAGAGACGAGCGGACGCTGCCTGTTCGAGCGCCGCACCGGGGCCGTTTGCCGGGACGGAGGGTCACCGCTCGTACCCGACTCTGCGGGTGGACACGTGAGGGGCACCTGAGACCCGGACTTGTCCCCAGGACCACGGCTTCCCTGCCGGCGATCGGGTCACCGCTGCGCGGCGACGCGATCGGGTCATCGCTGCGCGGCGAGTATCTCCTCGACCAGTCGGGCGACGCCGTCGTCGTCGTTCCCGGCGGTCACCCGGTCCGCGGCCGCGAGGGCGTCGGGGTGCGCACCGGCCACCGCGACGCCCGTCCCGGCCCAGCGGAGCATGGCGACGTCGTTGGGCATGTCGCCGACCGCGGCCACCTGTGCCGCCTGCAGGCCCAGGCCGGCGGCGTGGGCCGCGAGCGCACTCCCCTTGTCGACCCCGCGGGCGGACAGCTCCAGCAGCGGCTCGGCGTACGTGGAGGAGAAGGTGACCTCCGCCTCGTCGCCGACCGCCGCGGCGACGACCTCGCGGAGCCGGTCGAGATCGGCGTCCGGGCCGCGCACGAGGAGCTTGAGCACCGGCTCGTGCAGGACCTCGGAGAGCACCACCCGGCGGATGTCCGGACTCGCCGCGCGCGGCTCGTAGCCGTGCTCGTGCGCCAGGCCACGCACCTGCTCGGCCGCGAACGCCACGCCGGGCAGCGCGGCGCGGATGCGGTCCACCACCCCGGCGACCACGCCGTTCCCGAAACCGCGCACGAGGACCGGCTCGCCCGCCTCGGGGTCCCACACCAGCGCCCCGTTGCCGCAGATCATCAGCCCGTCGATCCCGGTCCGCGCGCGCACGTGGTCCATGTACCGGGGCGGGCGCCCGGTGGCGAACACGATCCCGATGCCGGCGTCGACCGCGGCCCGCAGCACTGCCACCGACCGGTCGGAGACCGTGCCGTCGCCCCGCAGGAGGGTGCCGTCCAGATCTGTCGCGACGAGGCGGATCCCTGCGAGCGCTGAGACTCCGGACGGGTCGCCGCTCACCGGTGCGCCTCGGCGAGCAGCGACTCCAGGACCAGCGCGGCCCCGTCGTCCTCGACGGTGGCGGTCACCTCGTCGGCGGCCGCCCGGACGGCGGGTTCGGCCTGCCCCATCGCGACTCCCCGGGCCGCCCACCGGAGCATCTGCACGTCGTTCGAGCCGTCGCCGATCGCGACGGTCCTGTCGGCAGGCACCCCGAACGCCACTCGCAGGCGCTCGAGTGCGGTCGCCTTGCTGACGCCGTCGGGGGTGATGTCCAGCCAGGACGTCCATCCGACGTCGTAGGTGACGCCCTGCAGGCCGGCCCGCTCGACCGCCGCCGCGAAGGCGGCCGGTTCGGACTCGAGGTCGCGGACGACGACCCGGGTGCAGGGCTCGGCGAAGAGCTCCTCGAACGGGACGACCGTGTGCTCGCCGGTCAGCTCGTCCGGCGGGAACGGCGCGCTCACGAGGAAGCCGCGGCCGAGGTCCTCCACCGCGTAGATCGCGTCGGGGAGCAGGTCGCGCAGCATCCGCAGCGCCGTCGAGGGGTCGAACGTCACGACGTCGTCGACGACGAACCCGGTCGGCTCCGCGGCGTCCAGTCGAACCGTCATGGTCCCGTTGCCGCACACGAGCCAGCTGTCGGTGAAGCCCAGCAGGGAGGCGATCTGCAGGGTGCCGGCGACCGACCGGCCGGTGGCGATGACGACGTGCGCACCCGCCGCCGCGACCGCCTGCACCGCGTCGCGCACCCGGGGCGAGAGGACCTCCGACACCTCGGTCGCCGTCTCCATGGGGGTGACGAGCGTGCCGTCGACGTCGAGGGCCACGAGCAGCGGCCGGGCGAACCGGGCCGCGACGGGAGCAGTGCTCACCGGCCGGAGACCGCCGGAGCGGCGGGCGCCGGAGCGGCGGGCGCCGGAGCGGCGGGCGCCGGAGCGGCCGGCGACGGGCCGGCCGCCACCGGCTGGAGGACCTCGCGGCCACCGAGCCACGGCCGTAGCGCGGCCGGCACGGTGACCGAGCCGTCTGCCTGCTGGTGGTTCTCGAGGATGGCCACGATCCAGCGGGTCGTCGCCAAGGTGCCGTTCAGCGTGGCCACCGCCCGCGTCGCGTCCCCGTGGCGCTCGCGCACGTCGAGGCGGCGTGCCTGGAAGGTCGTGCAGTTGCTGGTGGACGTGAGCTCGAGGTACCGCTGCTGGCTCGGGAGCCACGCCTCGCAGTCGTACTTGCGCGCCGCACTCGAGCCGAGGTCGCCGGCGGCGGTGTCGATCACCCGGTAGGGGAGCTCGAGAGCGGCCAGCATCTGCTCCTCGAGGCCCAGCAGGTGCTCGTGCTCGGCTTCGGCCTCCTCGACCCGCACCCAGCTGAACATCTCGACCTTGGTGAACTGGTGGACGCGGATGATGCCGCGGGTGTCGCGCCCGTAGGAGCCGGCCTCGCGGCGGTAGCAGGTGGACCAGCCGGCGTACCGCTGCGGTCCCGCCGACAGGTCGAGGATCTCCCCGGCGTGGAAGCCCGCGAGCGCCACCTCCGACGTCCCGACGAGGTACAGGTCATCGGCCGCCAGCCGGTACACCTCGTCGGCATGCGCGCCGAGGAATCCGGTGCCGGCCATGATCTCCGGGCGGACGACCGACGGGGTGATGACGGGGGTGCAGCCGGCGCGGACCGCGGTGTCCATCGCCAGGTTCGTCAGGGCCAGCTCCAGCAGCGCGCCGACGCCGGTGAGGAAGTAGGAGCGGGCTCCCGCGACCTTGACCCCGCGGGCTGTGTCGATCGCGCCGAGAGCCTCGCCGAGGTCGAGGTGGTCGCCCACGACGACGCCCTCGGCGGCGAAGTCCCGCGGTGCGCCGACCACCCGGACCACGACGAAGTCGTCCTCGCCGCCGGCGGGCACCCCGTCCAGGACGACATTGGGCAGCTGCCACTGGAGTGCGTCGACCCGGGCGGCGGCCTCGTCCGCGGCGGCCTGCAGCTCCTTGACCCGGGCGGCGAGGTCCTTGGTCCGGGTGAGCAGCGCGGCCCGCTCGGACCCGGCAGCGACCGCCACCTCCCGACCGAGCGACTTCTGCTCGGCGCGGGTCTGCTCGAAGGCGGTCAGGGCGCCACGGCGGTCGTCGTCGGCCGCGAGCAGGGCGTCCACGAGTGCCGGGTCCGCTCCGCGCGACCGCTGCGACGCCCGGGCCCGCTCGGGGTCGGATCGCAGCTCACGGACGTCCAGCACGTGACGTGAGGCTACCGGGGCGCCCCGGCGCGGGTCAGCTCGGCCGCAGGGCCGCGTGTGGGCTGACCCGGATTTCCGGCACCCGCCCGCCGCTCCACTCGGCCTCCGCGATGGCCCGCTCGGCCTCCGCGCGCACCTCGGCGTCCAGCCGGTCGACGAACAGGATCCCGTCGAGGTGGTCGGTCTCGTGCTGGACGATCATCGCGAGGCGCCCGCTGCCCGGCAGCACGACCGGCTCGCCGTGCACGTCGAACCCGGTGGTCACGACCTCCAGGTGGCGGCGGCAGTCGAACTTCATGCCGGGGATCGACAGGCAGCCCTCCTGCTCGTACTGCTCGTCATCGCCGAGGAACCGCAGCTCCGGGTTGACGACGTGGCCGGTCTCCTCGCCCACCCGCCAGGTGAAGACCCGCAGGCCGACCCCGATCTGTGGCGCCGCGATCCCGCCGCCGTTCGCGTCGATCATCGTGTCGGTCAGGTCCTCGACGAGGCGGGCGAGCTCCCGGTCGAAGTCGGTCACGGGGACGGACTGCTGGCGCAGGACGGGGTCGCCGAAGAGGCGGATCGGACGGACGGCCATGGGCTTCTCCTCTGGTCTGGCTGGATGATCGCAGGCGTCGCGGCGGCGTCGGCGGCGCCGCGGCGTCACGGCGGGGTCGGCGTCACGGCTGCGTCGGCGTCACGGCTGCGTCGGCGCCACGGCGGCGGACAGCAGGGCCGTTCCGTCCGCGGCGGTCACCGCGTCGTCGGCCAGCACCGCGTGCACACCCCAGGTGTCGTTGGCGACCTGGGTGACCCGCAGGTCCACGACGGCGCTCGCCAGTGCCAGCGCAGCCTTGCGCTCCAGCCCCAGCAGGGACTGCATCCAGGTGACCATCCAGGACAGGGCGGTCGTCGCGGCCGCGTTGAGGTCGGCGTCGAAGCCGAAGGTCACCCGGCCCGCCGAGGTGGTCGCGTGCACCGCGTCGACGGCGTCCGGCTCGAGGAGGTCCAGGGTGAGCTCGGTCGTCATCGCCGTCTCGATCGCGGTCCCCGACACCTCGCCGTCCCCCTGGCGGGCGTGGCCGTCGCCCAGGTACAGCAGCGCCCCGGGGACGGCGATCGGCAGCAGCAGCGTCGCCCCGGCACCGAGCAGGCGGCAGTCGATGTTGCCGCCGACGCCCGGCCGCGGAGGCACCGTCGAGTGCTCGCCGGGATCTGCGGGTGCCAGGCCGGTGACGCCCAGGAACGGCGCGGTCCGCACCCGGTGTCCCCGGTCGCTGGTGGCGGTGCCCGCAGCGGCGTCGATGTCCCACACCGTCAGGTGCGCCTCGCCGTCGGCCACCCCGAGTGCTCGCGTCAGCTCGATGTCCCGCGCCCCGGCGACGGTCCATCCCCACGGCCCGGGGGTGCAGGACCGCACCCGGATCGCCAGCAGCTGACCCGGTCGGGCGCCGGTGACCTCGATCGGCCCGAGCAGGCAGTGCCCGCGCGGCGCCGCGATCAGCCGCGGCGTGTCGGCCCGCAGCCCCATCGGCTTCTCGAGGTAGCCCGACGCGTCGAGGGTGTGCGCGGTCACGCTGTCGCCGGGGGCGACGGTGAGCACCGGCCGGCGGTCCCGGCTGAAGACGTCGATCGCGGTGTCGGCGGTGGTCGTGATCTCGTGCGCGGTCACGTCGCCCGACGCTAGCGACCTCGCGCCCAGCCACGACAGCCCCCTACGGTGATCGCGGGTCCTGGACCGGGTCGGCGAGGGACCCGTTCGGCGGCTGGGACGAGGGAGTGTCGATGACGGCTTTCACCACCCGACCGACCCTGACGGGCTCGTTCGGCATGGTCTCCTCGACGCACTGGTCGGCGTCGGCGTCGGCGATGGCGGTGCTGGAGGCCGGCGGCAACGCCTTCGACGCCGCCGTGGCGGCCGGTTTCGTCCTGCACGTCGTCGAGCCGCACCTCAACGGCCCCGGCGGAGACCTGCCCGCCGTCCTCGCGACGGCGGCCGACCCGAGGCCCCGGGTGCTGGCCGGGCAGGGTCCGGCCCCGGCGGCAGCGACCGTCGAGCACTTCACCGACCTCGGTCTGGACCTCGTGCCCGGCGCGGGCCCGCTCGCCACCGCGGTGCCCGGTGCCGTCGACGCCTGGCTGGTGCTGCTCCGCGACGAGGGGACCATGCGGCCACGGGAGGTTCTGCGGTTCGCCCTGGACCACGCCGGCGGCGGCCACCCGATCGGGGAGCGGGCCGCCGCGACCGTGGCGTCGGTGGCCGACCTGTTCCGCGACGACTGGACGACGTCGGCGGACCTCTGGCTCCGCGACGGCCGCGCGCCCGCTGCGGGCAGCCGGATCACCAACCCCGCCTGGGCTGCGACCCTCGAACGGCTCGTCGCGGCGGGCGAGGCGGCCGGCCCGGACCGCGACGCCCAGATCGAGGGTTTCCGGCGGGCCTGGCGCGAGGGCTTCGTCGCGGAGGCGGTCGAGTCCTTCCAGCGCACGCCGTTCCGAGACTCCAGCGGCGAGCGCCACTCGGGGGTGCTGACCGCCGCCGACATGGCCGGCTGGTCGCCCGGCTGGGAGCAACCGGCCGTCCTCGACTGGCACGGGTACACGATCGCCAAGACCGGACCGTGGGCGCAGGGACCGGTGCTGCTGCAGACCCTGGCGCTGATCGACGCGGCCGGCGGTTCGAGCGGCCCGGCCGCGGCGGTGCCGGACCCCGGGACCGAGGCGGGCATCCACCTCGCGGTCGAGTGCCTCAAGCTCGCGATGGCCGACCGGGAAGCCTGGTACGGCGACAGCGGCGACGTGCCGCTCGCGACCCTGCTCTCGCCCGCCTACAACGCCGGGCGGGCGCGGCTGGTGGCGGCGACCGCGTCCACCGAGCTCCGCCCGGGCAGCCCTGACGGCCGCACCCCGCGCATCGGCGCCCTCGCGGCAGCGTCCTTCCGCGCCGCTGGATCTCGTGACCCGAGCAACGGCCGCACCCTGGCCGGGACCACCGGCGAGCCGACCGTCGCGTCGTCCGGGGCGACCCGCGGCGACACCGTCCACGTCGACGTCGTCGACCGCTGGGGCAACATGATCTCCGCGACCCCCAGTGGGGGTTGGCTGCAGAGCTCTCCGACGATCCCCGAGCTCGGCTTCTGCCTCGGCAGCCGGCTGCAGATGGCGTGGCTGGAAGCGGGACTCGCCTCGACCCTGGTGCCCGGCCGGCGCCCGCGCAGCACCCTGTCCCCGACGCTGGTGTCTCGTGACGGGCTGCCGGTCCTGGCCTGCGGGACGCCGGGCGGGGACCAGCAGGACCAGTGGCAGCTGGTGTTCCTGCTCCGCTACCTCGGGCTGGGGATGGGCCTGCAGGAGGCGGTCGACGCGCCGAGCTGGCACACCGAGAGCCTCCCGAGCTCGTTCCATCCGCGGGCCGCGGAGCCTGGGAGCCTCGTCGTCGAGTCCCGCCTGGACGAGCAGGTCCTCACCGGTCTGGCGCGCCGCGGGCACGACGTCCAGCGCGTCGGCCCGTGGACCCTCGGCCGCCTGTGCGCCGTGGCCCGGGACCCGTCGTCCGGGTTCCTCTCCGCGGCGGCCAACCCGCGAGGAATGCAGGGCTACGCGGCCGGCCGCTGACGCGGCGGTGTCAGCGCGGCCGTCCCGCGGTCAGTCCGTACGTCCCGCGGTCAGCCCTGAGCACCGCGGCCGTCGCGCGGGCCGAACGCCGTCAGGGCGTCGACGTCCGACGGCGGTGCCAGCAGGTACTTCTCGACCCACGCCACCCGGTCGGGGTAGTCGGACCCGGCGACCACGGCGTCGGCGGCGGCGCGCAGGTCCGGGACCGTCCGGTGCAGCGTCACCGCGCCGTCGCGGAGCAGCGCCCACGAGGCACCCGGCGGGCCGTACCCCATGCCGACACTGCCCGGGTTGACCACGAGGCGGCCGGCGACGAGGCGCACGAAGGGCATGTGGGTGTGCCCGCACACGACGGTGCGGACCTCGGGCGCGAGCCCGTCGAAGACCTCGCTCCAGCGGTCGAGACGGCTGTCCACGAGCACCACCTCGGTGTCGTCGCGGGGGGTGGCGTGACAGCAGAGGACCGGCCCGAAGCCGTCGACGGCCAGGGTCACCGACGGGTGCGCGAGCCCGTCCAGCCAGGCGGCGTCCCCGGGCCGGAGCACCCCGGCCGCCCAGTCGCTGACCGGGTCGCCGACATCGAGGTCCGCCCCGCGGGACAGCGCGGCCAGCTCCCGGTCGGCGTTCCCGCGGACGAGCACCGCCCGCTCGCCCAGACCGGACAGCCGGTCGATCACCGCCGTCGGCTGCGGGCCCGCCGCGTGGTCGCCGCAGACGACCACCAGGTCCGCGCCCGCCACCTCCGGCTCGGCGAGCACGGCGTCCAGCAGCGGCAGGACACCGTGGACGTCGGAGAGCACCGCGAGGCTGCGCACCACGGGTGCACCCTGTCAGGGTCCGGCTCGGGCGGGTCACCGGCTCCGGCCAGCCCGCCGGGGTGGGCGCCGTCAGGTCAGAGCGGACTGCTCGCGGCGCCCAGCATCGTCCAGGACTCCGGGGGCAGCTCGACGGTCGAGGTGGCGCCATCCGTGGTGAAGCCGGTGAGCGCGACCGGCGCCGCCTCGGCGGTCGCTGCCGCGCCACGGCGGGCCCCGGCGTCGTCAGCCCGCAGGGTCGTCGCGGAGTCGGCGGCGAAGGAACCGAAGCCGTGGTGGCGCAGGGAGAGCCGCACCGGCTCCTCGCCCCGGTTGACACAGAACACCGTGACGCGCCCGGTCTCCGGGTCGTGGGTCGCAGCGGCGGACACCAGGGGCACCTCGCCGTGCCGCGCGGTGTCCAGCACCGGCGCCCGCACGGCGGCCTGCAGGCTGTGGCCCCGCGCCGCGGCCGCCGTGAGGGCGATCGGGTGGAAAGTCGTCTGGCGCCAGCTGGCGCCGCCGTCGGCGGCGTTCTCGGTCATGATCGGCGCGATCGTGTTGACCAGCTGGGCGAAGCACGCGATGGGCACCCGGTCGGAGTTGTTGAGCAGCGTCACGAGGAGGTCGCCGACCACCACCGCGTCCAGCGCGCTGTAGTCGTTCTCCCCGCGCGGTGCGGCGATCTCCCAGCGCTCACGCTGCTCACCCGGGACGTGGTAGCAGACGTTCCACTCGTCGAAGGACAGCCCGATGCGCTTGCGGGACCGGCGCCGGCCGGCGACCGCGTCGGCGATCGACACGACCTCCTTGATGAAGGCGTCCATGTCCGCACCGGAGGCGAGGAAGCTGCGCCGGTCGCCGCCGGTCTCCGCGTAGTAGGCGTGCAGGGACAGGTGGTGGACGTCGAAGCAGGACTCGAGGACGGTCTGCTCCCACGTCGCGTAGGTGGCCATCTGATGGCTCGAGCTGCCGACGGCGACCAGCTCGATGGTCGGGTCGGCGGACTTCATGGCCCGCCCGACGCGGTCGGCGAGGCTGCCGTACTCGGCGGCGCTGAGGTGCCCGGTCTGCCACGGCCCGTCCATCTCGTTGCCCAGGCACCACAGCGGGACGCCGTACGGGTCCGGGTGGCCGTTGGCGCTGCGCCGGTCGGCCCAGCGGGTGCCGGTCGGGAGGTTCGTGTACTCCAGCAGCGCGACAGCCTCGGCGATGCCGGCTGTCCCCAGGTTGACCGCCATCATCGGCTCGATCGCCGTCCGGTCGGCCCACCGGAGGAACTCGTCGGTGCCCACCTCGTTGGTCTCGATGGAGTGCCACGCCAGCTCGAGGTCACGCGGGCGGTCGGCGACCGGCCCGATCCCGTGGGTCCAGTCGTAGCCGGAGACGAAGTTGCCGCCCGGGTAGCGGACGAGGGTCGTGCCGAGCTCGGCGATCAGGTCCTGCACGTCGCGGCGGAAGCCGAACTCGTCGGCTGTCGGGTGGTCGGGCTCGTAGACGCCGTGGTAGACGGCGCGTCCCATGTGCTCGAGGAACGACCCGAACAGCCGCCGGTCGATGGTCCCGCGGTGGAAGTCCGGGTCGAGGGTCACGGTCGCGCTGAGGGTCGTCGTCACGGGACCGACAGTCGCCAGCCCGGCGGTCGATGTCAAGGAGGCCGGACCACGCCCGACCCGGCCGGTCGGTGGGCCGGGGAGCCGCCGCCTGATCGGCCGGGAGGGGCCCGGTGCCGGGGCCCGCGACGGCCAGCGTCCGCCCGCAGGAGGATGGCGCCGTGGCGATGCACGGGATGGGTCCGGCGGCCCGTGCCTTCCGGCTGGCCACGGAGGACTCCGGCTCGCCGAAGAAGACCGTCTCCCGGGGCACCGTCCGCCGGGTGCTGCGCTTCGCCCGGCCCTACCACCGCGTGCTGGCCCTGTTCGTCGTCCTCATCACCGTCGACGCGCTGCTCTCGGTGGCCAACCCACTGATCTACCGCGACATCATCGACCGCGGTATCCTCCCGAAGCGCCCGGGCGTGGTGGTCGAGCTGGCGCTGCTGGTGGCCGCGATCGCCGTCGCGGACGCCGCCCTGTCCCTCGCCCAGCGGTTCATCTCCGCCCGGGTGGGTGAGGGACTCATCTACGACCTGCGGGTCGCGGTCTTCAGCCATGTCGGGGAGATGCCGCTCGCCTTCTTCAACCGGACGCGGACGGGGGCGCTCGTGTCCCGGCTGAACTCCGACGTCCTCGGCGCGCAGCAGGCCTTCACCAACACGCTGTCCTCCGCGGTGTCCAACCTCATCACCGTCGTGCTGACGGTCGGCGCGATGGCCTTCCTGTCATGGCCGATCACCCTGGTCGCCCTGGTCCTGCTGCCGGTCTTCGTGCTGCCCGCGCGGCGCATCGGTCGCCGGCTCAGCCAGCTGGCCCGCGAGAGCTACAACCTGAACGCCTCGCTCACCAACACGACGACCGAGCGGTTCGACGTCGGCGGCGCGATGCTCGTCAAGCTGTTCGGGCGGCCCGCCGACGAGCGGGCGAGCTTCTCCCGGCGGGCCGGGCGGGTCCGCGACATCGGTGTCCAGACAGCGATGTACGGACGGGTGTTCTTCCTCGCCCTCGTCCTGACCTCCTCCCTCGCGACGGCGCTGGTGTACGGCTGGGGTGGCGTCCTCGCCGCCCGGGGGACGCTGAACGTGGGCACGGTCGTCGCCCTGGTCGCGCTGCTCAACCGGCTGTACGGACCACTGACCGGCCTGTCCACGCTGAACGTCGACGTCATGACCGCGCTGGTGTCCTTCGACCGGGTCTTCGAGATCCTCGACCTGCAGCCGATGATCACCGAGGCCGCCGACGCCCGCGTGATCCCGCCCGGCCCGGTGTCGGTCGTCTTCGACGGCGTCCGCTTCGGCTACCCGGCCGCCAGCCAGGTGTCCCTCGCGTCGCTGGAGTCCGTGGCCGTGCTGGACGACCGCCCGTCGCGGGAGGTGCTGCACGGGATCGACGCGACCATCGGGGCCGGTGAGCTGGTGGCGCTGGTCGGGCCGTCGGGTGCCGGGAAGACCACGATCAGCGCGCTGCTCCCGCGCCTGTACGACGTCGACGCCGGCGCGATCCGCCTCAACGGACTCGACCTGCGCCACGCCACCGCCGACTCCGTCCGCGACACCGTCGGCGTGGTCACCCAGGACGCGCACCTCTTCCACGACTCGATCCGCGACAACCTGCTGTTCGCCCGCCCGGGTGCCTCCGACGCGGAGCTGCGCCAGGTGATCGACGACGCGCAGCTGGCCGAGCTGGTCGCGGCGCTCCCGGACGGGCTGGACACCGTCGTCGGGGACCGCGGGCACCGGCTGTCCGGCGGGGAGAAGCAGCGCCTCGCGATCGCCCGGCTGCTGCTCAAGGCGCCGCGGGTGGTGGTGCTGGACGAGGCGACCGCGCACCTGGACTCCGTGTCGGAGTCCGCGATCCAGGAGGCGCTGGCCCGGGCGCTGACCGGCCGGACGGCCCTCGTCATCGCTCACCGCCTGTCCACCGTCCGCGCCGCCGACGCGATCCTCGTCATCGTCGACGGCCGGATCGCCGAGCGCGGCACCCACACCGAGCTGCTCGCGGCCGGTGGGCTCTACGAAGAGCTCTACCGGACCCAGTTCGCCGGCCAGGAGACCGTCGCGCCGGCCTGAGCCGTCCCACCGTGCGCGCGGAGCACGGAAGCCGCGGCGGACGTTCCCGCACACACCTGGCCCAGCGACGCCGGGTACTGCGCGCATCAGCGCGGGTCACAGCCTCGCGCTCGCGGAGGCGTTCGCGAGGTGTGTGCTGAAACGTCCGCCGACCGCGGACCGCGGTTTGACGGACTTGGGCGGGCCGGCGGTCCGCGACCTCACCACCGGCTGACCCGCCGCGCACGCCGGGCCGGGTCCGCTCGGTGGGACGCCGACGGTCCCCGGAGCGCGCCCTCGGCCGCTGCCGCCTGATGATGGCCGCCGTGGCGACCCTCCTGCAGCAGGCCGGCGAGGTCGCCGACGCCGTGCTCGCCGAGCTGCCCGAGCACCGCCGGGAGCTGTTCGCGCTACGCCTGCAGCGCTGGTGGCCGGACCTCGTCGAAGGACTCCAGGCCGTCTACGGCGACCGGGCGCCGGCACTCGCCCTGCGCCTGGTGGGACTCATGGCGGCGGCCCACCGCGACCGCGAACCGGACCTGGCGCGCCTGGACATGGCGCGCACCCTGCGCCCGGACTGGCTGCAGAGCCCCGCGATGAACGGGTACGCGGCCTACGCCGAGCGGTTCGCCGACGGCACGCCCGACCTCGCCGGGGTGGCCGCCCGCATCCCGTACCTGCAGGAGCTCGGCGTCACCTACCTGCACCTGATGCCGCTGCTGCTCCCCCGCGACGGCGACAGCGACGGCGGGTACGCGGTCGCGGACTACCGGACCGTCCGGCCCGACCTCGGCACCCTCGACGACCTGCGCGAGCTTGCCCGCCGACTCCGCGGGGCGGGGATCAGCCTGGTGCTCGACCTGGTGCTCAACCACGTCGCCCGCGAGCACCCCTGGGCCGTCGCGGCCCGGGCCGGCAGCGCCCGCCACCGCGCCTACTTCCGCGTCTTCGAGGACCGGGAGACGCCCGACGCCTACGAGGCGACGCTGCCGGAGGTGTTCCCGGACTTCGCGCCGGGGAACTTCACCTGGGAGCCCGATCTCGGCGCGTGGGTGTGGACGACGTTCAACTCCTGGCAGTGGGACGTCGACTGGGCCAACCCCGAGGTGTTCGCCGAGTACGCCGACCTCGTGCTGTTCCTCGCGGGCCTCGGCGTCGAGGTCGTCCGCCTCGACGCGATTGCCTTCGTCTGGAAGCGGCTCGGGACGAATTGCCAGAACCAGCCCGAGGTGCACGCGATCACCCAGGCGCTGCGGGCCGTCGCGCGGATCGCCTGCCCGGCGGTGGCGTTCAAGGCCGAGGCGATCGTCGGCCCGGCGGACCTCGTGCACTACCTCGGCACCGGCCGCCACCACGGCCGGGTGAGCGACATCGCCTACCACAACAGCCTGATGGTGCAGGTGTGGTCGATGCTCGCCGCCCGCGACGTCACCCTCGCCGCGCACGCGCTGCGCGTCCTGCCGCCGGTCCCGACGACGACGACCTGGGTGACCTACGTCCGCTGCCACGACGACGTCGGCTGGGCGGTCGACGACGGCGACGCCGCCGCGGTCGGCCTCGACGGCTTCGCCCACCGCGCGTTCCTCTCCGACTGGTACTCCGGGGTCTTCCCCGGCTCGACCGCCCGCGGGCTGGTGTTCCAGGAGAACCTGGCCACCGGCGACCGTCGGATCAGCGGCACCGCGGCTGCGCTGACCGGCCTGGACGCTGCCCGGGTCGGGCGCGAGACCGCCGCTCTGGACGCCGCGGTGGCCCGGCTGCTGCTCGCCCACCGGATCGTCGCCGGCTGGGGCGGGATCCCCGTCCTGTGGAGCGGGGACGAGCTCGGCACCCCCGACGACCTCGCCTGGGCTCGCGAGCCGGGCCACGGCGGGGACAACCGCTGGGTACACCGCCCGCGCCTGGATCCCGCGGCGGTGGCCCGCCGCCGCGAGCCGGACACCGTGGAGGGCCGGGTCTTCACCGGGCTGGCCCACCTCGCGCGGGTCCGGGCCGGCCTGGTCCACCTGCACGCCTCCGTCGCGGCGGAGGTCCTCGACGTCGTCGACCCGGGCGTGCTGCCGGTGCTCCGCCGCCATCCCGAGGGAGCACTGCTCGCCCTGTACAACGTCACCGACACCTGGCGGGCGTACCCGGCAGACCGCCTGCGGGGACTGGGACTGCTGCCCGGGACCGACGCCCTGAGCGGACGGCCCGTCCGGCCGGGAGGCGACGACCAGGTGTGGCTGGCCCCCTACGACGCCCTGTGGATCACCTGCGCGGACTGACGACGACGGACCGCCACGGACGCGGCGCGGGCCATCGGGGTCCCAGCGGCAGAATCCGCGGGGCCGGCGCACGGACCACCGCCGGCGGTCCGGAGCACCGCCGGGGCTGGCACGCGGCGGTTCCCGACCGGCCCGGCCGGGCTGGCCACCGCCGGTCGGGATGTGGCAACCTCGGCACCCACCGTTGCCAGGAGGAGAGCCATGTCACGTGCGTTTGCAGGGATCGTCGCCGGAGCGGCCGCCGGCGCGGCCGGCGCCACCGGTCTGAACATCGTCAGCTACGCGGCCACCGCCCTGCAGGGCACCAGCGGGGAGTCCGGTCCGGAGAAGACCGCCGACGCCCTCGCCGACGCGGCCGGCACCGAGGTGCCGGGCGACGCGGAGGCGAAGAAGGTCCGCCGGTCCGCGATCGGCAACCTCGCCGGGATCGGTGTCGGCGTCGGGCTCGGCGCGGTCGCGGGGCTGCTGCGCGCCTACCACGTCAAGATCCCGAAGGCGCTGTCCCCGATCCTCATGGGTGCCAGCGCGATGGCGATCTCCGACGGGGCCATGGTCAAGCTCGGGGTGACCGACCCGCACACCTGGGACGCGAAGACCGTCGTGTCCGACGCCCTGCCGCACCTCGCGTACGGACTCGTGCAGACCGCCACGCTGCACCGCTTGCTCGACCCGCGCACGCCGCTCGCCGGCTGACCCCCGGGCCCCCGGGCCCCCGGCGCGCGGCCTCGTCGGCGGGACCTCCCGGTCGACGGGGCCCGGTCGGCGCGATCACCGGTCGGTGACCGCGCCGATCGGGGAGGATGGGCGCAGGCGTCCGGACCCGGCCGGGCCGGCGTCGGTGACGGAGGTGCAGGTGGCGTCTCCGGCCCACCGAGCCGCTCACCTCGCCCTGGACCTGCTCCCGGTCACGGTCCTGGTGGCCCTCGTCGTCCTCGTCTGGCAGGCGCCGGAAGCGGTGCGGGTGCTCGACCAGGACGTCGGCGCGGTCCTGAGCCGGCCAGCCCGCTCGAGTCGGACCGTCGAGGTCCCGCTGCAGGCCATCAGCCTGCTCTCCTCGCCCTGGGTCAGCGCGGCCGTCGCCCTCGTCGGCGCGGCCAACCTCGGGCGGGGCCGCCTCCAGCGCTCCCGGCACCGCCGCAGCTGCTTCGCCTGGGCCGTCGAGTGGGGCTCGGCGGCGGCGCCGCTGTGGGGTCCGCCCGTCGGGATCGCCCTGGTGGTGGTGTCGACGTCGACGATCCGGCTGGTGCTCGCGAGCCTGTTCACCCGACCCGGCCCGAGCTTCACCGATGCGGTGGTCGCGGCGGCGGCCTCGTCGTTCCCCGACGTCCACACCACCACCGCCGTCGCGGTGAGCGGCTCGCTGCTGGTGGCCTACGGCAACCGCCGGCGCGGCTCGTGGGTCCTGACGGTGCTCGCGCTCGCCGTCGTGGGCCTGGCCCAGGTGGCCATCGGCGCCTACGACCTCAGCGGGGTCGCCGCCGGCGCGGCCCTCGGCGGGGCCGGGGTCGTGGTGGGCCGCTGGACGGGCCTGCTCACCGACGGGCCGCTGGTCTGGCGGATCGTCCGCGGCTGGAACGGCCGCGACCTGCCGGCCACCGTCTCGCGGGCCGCCGTGGTCTTCAACCCGACCAAGTTCGCCGACGTCGAGGCGTTCAAGCGGCGCGTCGAGGCGGGCCTCGGCTCCCGCGCGGACGGCTCCGGCACGAGCTGGCGGATCAGCTTCCACGCGACCGCCGCCGACGACTCCGGGCGCGCCGCCACCCTGGACGCCCTCGAGCGGGGGGCCCGCCTGCTCGTCGCGGCCGGCGGCGACGGCACCGTCCGCACCGTCTGCACGGTGGCGGCCGGGTCGGGGGTCCCGGTGGGCGTCCTGCCGTCCGGGACGTCCAACCTGCTGGCCCGCAACCTGCGGCTGCCGCTGCAGGAGGGTCCCGCGATCGACGCCGTCATGGCCGGCACGTCACGGCTGCTCGACGCGGCCACGGTGTGCGGCGACGGCCTGGACCCCGACGGTTTCGTCGTCATGGCCGGCCTCGGCTTCGACGGCGCGATCATGGCCGACGTCCCACGACGACTGAAGAAGGTGCTCGGGCTGTCGGCCTACGTCGTCACCGGTGCCCGGCACCTCCTCGACGAGGCGGTCCGCGTCGAGGTGACGATCGACGACGACGAGGTGCTGGTCCGCCACGCCCGAACGGTCATCGTCGGCAACGTCGGATCGCTGCAGGTGCTCAACCTGCTGCCCGGCGCGGTGCCCGACGACGGCCTGCTCAACGTCATCGTGGTCGCGCCCCGGCGCAACCGCGCGATGGTGCGGGTGTTCTGGCGACTGCTCCGGACCCAGGCCAGCTCGGACGAGGAGCTGGAGTGGCGGACCGCCAGGACCGTCACGATCCGCGCGGACCAGCCGATGCCCCGCCAGCTCGACGGCGACGCGATCGCGGCGGGACGCGAGCTGCGCATCGCGATCCGGCCGGCCGCCCTGGAGATCCGGGTGCCGAACCGGCACTAGCAGCTCCGGGCAGCGGCCGGGCGTTCGGCCCGCGGTGGCGCCGCAGCCGCCCCGTCGCTCAGCTCATCCGGGCGGCGAGGGTGGCGACCACGTTGGCCAGCACCTGCTCGACGTAGCCGAGCTTCTGCGCGAAGTAGGCGTTGGGGCCGGACTCGACCGGACCGGTGTCCAGCCCCCGCACCCAGAAGTCGAAGTGGCCCTTGACGCACTGGATCTCGTTGCCGTCGTAGAAGCACATCGCACCGCCGAGCTGGCCCTTCGACCAGTCGAGGAACTGGTCGGGGTACTTCGCCGCCCCCTTCAGCTGCGAGGCGTAGGCCGACTTCCAGTCCGCGAGGACCGCCCGGGGGTCCCCGACGGCGCGGAGATCGAGGTGGACCGAGGACGGCTGGGCCTCGCTGTCCCCCGGCTCCCCGATGCCGTAGTCGCAGGTGGCGAACTTCGCGGTCTCCCCGCCGCCGAGAAACGCGCCGTGCTGGCCCTTGCGGGTGACGGCCCCGCTCTTCGGCAGCAGCGCCTTGATGTCCGCGTTCGAGAGCATGGTGCAGGCGTCGGGCCAGGTGCTGCTGGACGTCTCCCCCGCGTTGCCGACCGCGCCGACCGGGTAGCGGGCGCCGGCGGGGATCGACCCGAGCAGGTGCAGGTCGGCTGGGGGGATCTTGGAGCGCGCCGCGCTCGCGCGGTCTGCGGCCGGCCCGATCGGCAGGGCCGGACCGGGCAGCAGGGCATGCGCCGGCTGGCCTCCCGGCACCGGCCGCACCGCGGGCGCGCTCGTCGCGGGGGCCGCCGGGGTCGCACTCGCCCCGCCGGCAGGGCTCGTCGAGGGCGTCGCCGGGCTGGACGGTGCGGTCGAGGCGGGCGGGACGGAGCTCACCGCGCTCGGGCTGAGCGGGCCGCTCGGCGACACGTCGGACGTGCTCGACGCGGTCGACCCGGTCGACGGGGTCGAGCCGGTCGACATGTCGGCAGACGACGACGCCGTCGAACCTGCAGCGTCGGAGGTCGTCGCAGCCGGGGCGGAAGCACTGGTCCCCTGCGCGCAGGCAGCGAGGAACAGCCCGCCGACGACCACGAGCGCGCGACCGGAGCGGCAGCCGCGGCGGGCGACCCGACGGCTGCGGCCGCGCCCCGGGTCGGCGTGGACGGTCCGATCGACGGGGACGGGCACGGGGAGGGGCACGAGCGCTCCAGTGGTGAGGGGGCCGGGTCCCACGGCGACCGGGAGGGCCCGGGGCGGGGCAGGCGCAGCAGCCCATCGTGCCGGGACGGCGGCGCCGACGGCGTGCCGACCGCGCGGCGGCACCGCTGACGCGCCGCCGTGCCCCGTCGGCGACCGGGCGGCGCCCGGGCGGTCAGCGACCGGGCGGTCAGCGCGCCCGGGGCAGCCAGCGGGACCGGGGCGGTCAGCGCGCCCGGCCCAGCGCCCCGAGGACGGCCGCTGCGGCCGCGAGCCCGACGAGCGCGATCGCGGAGACGATCTCCCCCGAGCGCCCGCCGGTGCTGGCGAAGACCCCCAGCGAGCCGATCGAGACCGCGGGCCCGAGGGCACCGGCGAGCAGGGTCAGCCCGGCCGCGTCGCCGGTCCCCGCCGCGTCACCGGTCCCCGCCGTCCCGCTGCCGTCCGGCTGCTCGCTGCCGGTGTCCGGGAGGCTGCCGAGGGCCGGACGCCCGCCGACCGCCAGCAGCGAGACCGTCGGGTAGCACAGCCCCATCCCCAGCGCGGCGACCCCGAGGGCGACCGGGACCGCGGCGATCCACCGGCCGCCCGCGTGCGCCTGCGTGAGGCTGGTCGCGAGGATGCCGACGGCCAGCAGGAGCGCGCCGTCGCGCAGGACCGCTCGCAGCGATCGCGTCCGCAGGAGGCGGGTCTGCCACCAGCTCCCCGCGGCCCAGGCGACGCTGGCCGCCGTCAGAGCCAGCCCGGCGACGTAGGTGCTCCCGCCGTGGGCGTGCACCACCAGCGGCAGCACCGAGTCGGTCCCGAAGTAGGCACCGCCGATGCAGAAGCCGGCGAGCATCGCCACCGCGAGGTCCCGCCCGAGGCGACCGCGGAGCTCGACGAGGACCAGCGCCCTGACACCCCAGCCGAAGACCGCTGCGCCCACGACGGCCAGCGGCACCCGGACGGCGGCGCCGCCGGGAACCTGCAGGACGGCCAGCACCGCCGCCGCTCCGACCGCGAGGGCCAGGCGGGAGGCGACCGCCGCGGTCGTCATCGCCGGCTGGGTGCGGGCCCCGGCCGTCGCGAACGGTGCGTGCGTGCCCGGTGCGGTCAGCGCTCGCAGCGGCGGCAGGACGAGGAGGGCGGCGACGGCGAGCAGCGGCAGGAAGCCGGCGAACACCCAGCGCCAGCCCACGGCGGCCGTGACCGCGATCCCGAGCCCGGGCGCGACCACCCCGGGCAGCACCCACATCGTCGAGGTGAGCGCGAGCAGGCGTGGACGTACCGACGGCGCGAACATCGTGGCCACCGCGCTCAGCGCGACCGTGCCCTGCAGTCCGAGGCCGAAGCCCTCGACCGCCCGGGCGCCCACCAGGACCGGCATGGAGCGCGCGAGGGCGGCGAGCAGCAGCCCGATCGCCGTGAGGGGGATGCCGAGCGCCAGCGCGACCAGGGGACCGGCCCGGTCGACCCAGCGCCCGGACACGGCGAAGGCGGCGATCGCCGCGCAGGAGGAGGCGGTGAAGGTCCAGGGCGCCAGTCGCGCCATCCCCAGGTCGCCGGAGACCGTGGGGAGGATGGCCACGGTGATCAGTGCCTGGACGGCGCCGACGAGCTCGAGGGTGAGCAGCCCCAGCACGAGCCGACCGCGGACGCCCCGGAACAGGTCCCACGTCGACGGACGGCTCGGGGGCTGGTCTCGCGTCGGGCGGCCCGTCACCCGCCGGCCGGTGCCCGCAGCGCCGCCAGCCAGGCGACCGACCCGCTGAAGTCGCTGTCGGCGGTCCCCGGCCGGACCCGGGTCCGCCCGTGGTCCGCCCGCGGGTAGGACCCGAGGAACCGGACGTCGCGGCAGAGGCGGTGCAGCCCGGACAGCGCCTCGCCGACCCGCGCGTCCCCGACGTGGCCCTCGATGTCGACGGCGAAGCAGTACGCGCCCATCGACGCGCCGGTGGGTCGGGACTCCAGCCTCGTGAGGTCCACCCCGCGGACGGCGAACTGCTCGAGCACCTCCAGCAGGGCCCCGGGATGGTTGTCCCGGATGAACAGGACGACCGAGGTCCGGTCGGCACCGGTGCGCGGCGGGAGGGCCCCGGCCGGTGCGTCGGGCCGCGCGACCAGCACGAACCGGGTCACCGCGCCGGCCCGGTCGCCCACGTCCTCGGCCAGCACGACGAGTGCGTGGTGCGCCGCGGCGACGGCGGCGCAGACCGCGGCCGAGCCCGGGCTCCCGGCGACATCGGCCGCCGCCTGGGCGGTCGACGTGCTGACCACGGCGCGGGCGCCGGGCAGGTGCTCGGCCACCCAGTGCCGGCTCTGCGCCAGACCGTGCCCGTGGGAGAGGACCGTCGTCACGTCCGCGAGCGACGTGCCGGGCGCCGCCGCGAGGACGAAGGTCACTGGCAGCAGCACCTCCGCGACGATCCGCAGCGGGGTGCCCGACGACAGGGTGTCCAGCGTCGCGTTGACCCCGCCCTCGACGGAGTTCTCGATCGGGACGACACCGGCGTCGACGCTGCCGTCGCGGACCGCGTCGAGCACCGCGGGGACGTCCGCGAGCGGCGTCCGCACCGCCCCGGACGCCACTGCGAGAGCGTTGACGGCCTGCTCGGTGAAGGTGCCCGCCGGCCCGAGGTACCCCAGCGAGCCGATCACCCGGGCGACGCTATCCCGCGGCACCGAGCCGCTCGCCGCCACCGCGTGGCTCCTGAGCCATCGGAGCACTGCAGGCGCCGCGCCGGTGGACCTACCGTATGGCGGACCTCGTCCAGTGGTTGCCGGACTCGAGCATCGAGTTCGGGACGCCCGAGTGAGTGCCCCGCCCAGTCCAGCTCGTCCGTCCGGTAGGAGCATCCGTGGTCGACCAGATCGTGGTGGAACGGCCGCTCGCCGACGGTCCGCAGCCGGTGCTGCTGCCCCGGGCGGACTGGTCCGGGGACTCGGCGGCGCTGCCCCTGGTGGACGCGGTCGGGCGGATCGGCCGACTTCTCGGCCGGCTGAAGTCCGACTTCACGGCGCGGCACCCGCGGCTGCCCGCCGAGTACGGCGCGTTGTCGCTGCTCACGTCGCTGGTGGACACCGGGCCGATGCGGGCGGGTGCGCTGGCCGACGCGGTGCTCATGGACCCCTCGCAGGTCAGTCGTCGGGTTGCCGAGCTCGTCCGGGCCGGCCTCGTCGAGCGCCGGGCGGACTCCGGCGACGGCCGCGCGATCGTCCTGGTCGCTACCCCTGAGGGCCGCGCGCTGTGCGCCAGCCTGCGCAGTGAGCGGGCGGTCTACTTCCGCGGGATCGTGGAGGACTGGCCGGCCTCCGAGATCGACGCCTTCGTCGGCTACCTCGAACGGTTCGCGATCAGCCTCGAACGTACCGTCCAGCCACCCCGGTCCGGGTCCGCCGGTACCGCAGGGCCGGGCTGGGACCCGCAGCCGGTGGACCGGTGACCTGCCCCGGCCAGGACGGCCGACAGCCCGTCCGGCGCCACCCCGCGCCCCGACCTCGACACGCCGTCCGACCGAGCACCAGCCTCCGGGAGCACAGATGAGCAGCACGGCCGCCGCGATGCCGGCGACGCGGGACCAGACGCGGTCCCACAGCGTCGGCGCGCCCCAACCAGACGCGGGGGGGCTCTCCCACCGCCAGATCCTCACGATCCTCGCCGGCCTGATGGCCGGAATGTTCCTCGCGGCCCTCGACCAGACCATCGTGGCGTCGGCGATCCGGACGATCGGTGACGACCTGCACGGGCTGACCGTGCAGGCGTGGGTGACGACCGCCTACCTGATCACGTCGACGATCACCACGCCGCTGTACGGGAAGCTGTCCGACATCTACGGCCGGCGGCCGTTCTTCCTGATCGCGATCGTGCTGTTCATCATCGGGTCGTTCGCGTCGGCGTTCGCGACCTCGATGTACATGCTCGCGGCCTTCCGCGCGTTCCAGGGGCTCGGCGCCGGGGGTCTGTTCTCCCTCGCGCTGACCATCCTCGGCGACATCGTCCCGCCCCGGCAGCGCGCGAAGTACCAGGGTTACTTCCTGGCGGTGTTCGGCACCTCCTCCGTGCTCGGCCCCGTCATCGGGGGCTTCTTCGCCGGCCAGCACTCCATCCTCGGGTTCACCGGCTGGCGCTGGGTGTTCCTCGTCAACGTGCCGATCGGCCTGGTCGCCCTCGCGATCGTCTACCGGGTGCTGCACATCCCGCACACGGCCCGAGCGCACAAGATCGACTGGCCGGGCGCGGTGGCGCTGGTGGTCTGCCTGGTGCCGCTGCTGACGGTCGCCGAGCAGGGCCGGACCTGGGGCTGGGGCTCCGGGAAGTCGATCGCCTGCTACGTCCTGGCCGTGCTCGGGCTCGTCGCCTTCCTGCTGGCCGAGCGGCGGATCGGTGAGGACGCCCTGATCTCGCTGCGGTTCTTCCGCAACCGGACCTTCGTGCTCGTCGTCACGATCAACGTCCTCGTCGGCGCGGCGATGTTCGGTGGTATCGCGCTGCTGCCGCTGTACCTGCAGATCGTCAAGGGCGCGAGCCCGACCAAGTCCGGTCTGCTGCTCATCCCGCTGACGCTGGGGATCATGATCGGCTCGATCATCTCGGGCCAGCTGATCGCCCGTACCGGCCGCTACAAGATCTTCCCGATCATCGGTACGGCGGTCCTCGCCGCCACGATGGGAGCGATGTACTCGATCGGGGCGGACACGTCGCTGGCCTGGACCGACACGCTGATGCTGTTCTTCGGGCTCGGCCTCGGCGGCGTCATGCAGCCGACGGTGCTCGCCATCCAGAACGCCATGCCGCCGAAGGACATCGGGGTCTCGACCTCGTCGGCCACCTTCTTCCGTCAGATCGGTGCGACCCTCGGCACCGCTGTCTTCCTGTCCGTCCTGTACAGCACCGTCACCGGAAACCTGACGAACGCCTTCCGCGGCGCGGCCGCGACCCCGGCCTTCCAGCAGGCACTGGGTACCGCCCGCGCGAAGCCGACCGGCGGCAACGTGACGCTGCTCAAGGTCCTGTCCGGGCAGGGCACCGGTGGCGCGCTCAACGACACGTCGTTCCTGAGGACCGCCGATCACACCCTCGCGCACCCGTTCTACGTCGGCTTCTCCCGCTCGATGGACACCGTGTTCGTCATCGGCTCGGCGCTGCTGGTCGTGGCGTTCGCCATGGTCTGGTTCCTCCGCGAGGTCCCGCTGCGAACCCAGTCCGGGCTCGAGGCCGCGGCGAGCGAGGCAGCGGAGGCGGCCAGCGGGGCGGCGACCGCCCAGCCTGGTCTGACCAACGTCGGCCTCGGCGACAGCGAGGACCGTACGGACAGCGCCGACAGCGCCGACAGCACGGTCGTCGGGGACCGAAGCCAACGGGTCGACTCGTCCTCGACGGGAGTGTCCGCGCCGGCAGCCTTCGAGCCCGCCGTCGCGGCACCGCCGGCGGCCGTCCCGGCCGCGGACACCCGAGGGGCGACCGTCCCGGCCGCGGACACCCGAGGGGCGACCGTCCCGGCCGCGGACACCCGAGGGGCGACCGTCCCGGCCGCGGACACCCGAGGGGCGACCGTCCCGGCCGCGGTCACCCAGGAGGCGGCCGTCCCGGCCGGGGTCGCGCTCAACGGCTCCGCCAGGCTGAACGGCACCGCGGTCCCCGCGGTGTCGACCCGCTCGGACAGCTCCGGGTCGACGGTCACCGGCCGGGTGCTGACGGCCGACGGTGCCGGGCTGGGGTCGGCGACCCTCACCCTCACCGACCTCGCCGGGCGCCAGCTCGACGTCGCCCGCAGCGCCGCCGACGGCACCTACCGCCTGACCGCACCAGCCGGCGGCACGTTCCTGCTGGTCTGTCTGGCCGACGGGTTCCAGCCGCTGGCGTCGACGGTGACGGTGTCCGGCGCAGATGTCAGCCGCGACCAGCTCCTCGCCCGGGCGAGCCGGGTGACGGGGCGGGTGACCGGTTTCGGCGGCGAACCGCTGGCCGGCGCGAGCGTGGCGGTGACCGACGCCCGCGGCCAGGTCGTCGCCGCGGTGCGGACCGACGGCGACGGCGCGTTCGTGCTGCTCGACCTGTACGCGGGGGACTACACCCTCGCCGTGTCCGCAGCGGGCCACCAGCCCGCCGCGCGCTCGGTGACGGTCACCGCGGGTGCGCCCACGGTGTGCGACGTCGCGCTCGGCGGCGTCGGCACCATCACCGGGACCATCCGGGCGGCCACCTCGAGCGCTGGCGTCGCCGAGGCCACGGTCACCCTCATCGACGACACCGGCAACGTCGTGTCGACCGTCATCACCGATGACGCCGGCCACTACCGGGTGCGCGACCTCCGCTCGGGGGACTACACGATCACCGCCACCGGCTACGCGCCTGCGGTCGCCGGCGTCCGGGTCCCGAACGGGGACCTCGACGGCGTCGACCTGGCGCTGCGCAACGCCGCCGCCCAGGCCGCCGACGAGCACGTCGAGGGCCGCCATGCGGCGCACCGCGCGACCGGAGCCGGCGGCTCTGAGCCCGGAGCGCGTCCGGCAGGACCCCGTCCGGCCCCGATCGGGGCGGGCGGGTGACGACCGCCGACGTCGCCGCCGGGCCCGGGTCGGTGGCGCACCTGGCCGCCCACCGGGCCGGCGGTCCGGTCGGTCTGCTGGCGGGCAGCCTGCGCACGCCCGACGGCTGGCCGGTGCCGGACGCGGCCGTCACCGTCCTCGACCCGGCCGGTCGTCAGGTCGGCTTCACGGTCACCGACGACGCCGGGATGTTCCTCGCGGAGGTCGCCGCGGCCGGGCAGGTGACCGTCGTCCTCGCCGCGGCCGGCAGCCAGCCGCTGGCTCGGGTGGCCACCGCCGCGCCCGGCGAGCGCTACGACCTCGGGGTCGTCGAGCTCGTCGCGGCCGCCGCGTCGGCACTCCCGACGACCGGCACCTGGTCGATGGACCCCGCGCACTCGATCGTCCGGGCGACCGCGCGCCACATCGGACTGGCGCGGGTGGAGGGCCGGTTCACCGAGTTCACCGGGTCCATCCGCCTCACCGACCCGGTCGAGTCCTCGACGGTCGAGGTGGTGATCGCGGCGGCCAGCATCACGACCGGCAACGAGGCCCGCGACATCCACCTGCGGTCGGCGGACTTCCTCGACGTCGAGCGCTTCCCCGAGATCACCTACCGGGGTACGGCGATCACCGTCCACTCCCCCGACCGCGCCACGATCACGGGCCAGCTCACGATCCGGGACGTCACCCGGGAGGTGCCGCTGCGGGTCAGCTACGTCGGCGCGGGCCCCGACCCGTGGGGCGGCTCGCGGATCGCCTTCACCGCGACCGGGCAGCTGGCCCGCCGCGACTACGAGATCAGCTGGAACATGGGGCTGCCCGGTGGCCTGACGGTGGTCGGACCGACCCTGCAGATCGACCTGGACATCGAGGCCGTGCGCGACTGACCCCAGCCTCCACCGGGCCATCCGTCGTAGCCGTCGCGAGACAGTTCTAGCGATGTCTACACCGCTCTAGCAAAACGATAGATGGCGTTAGAACTCGCTACACCGCCGGCGGCGGAGCGGACACCGGCGTGCTGGAGACCGACGTGACAAAGCTCCTGCGTGACCTGTCGGCGGCGGCAGCCGAGGAGGGTGTCGGGCTGGCCGTCCTGGTCGACGAGGCACAGGACCTCGACCCAGCCGAACTGACCGCCATCTGCGCCATCGCGCATGCTGCCGGCCAGGACAGCTGGCGGTGCCTCTTCGCCCTCGCCGGACTGCCGAGCCTGCCCCGTGTCCTGGCGGAGGCGAAGTCGTACGCGGAGCGACTGTTCGCCTTCGAACGGATCGAACACCTCCGCGGCGATCTCGCGCGGGCAGCACTCGTCGAGCCGGCGACCGCAGAAGGTGCCTCCTGGGACGCCGACGCCGTGGACTTCATCGTCGGGGAGACCTCGGGCTATCCGTACTTCCTCCAGCAGTTCGGGCAGACGACGTGGAACGAAGCGCCCGGGCCGCGCCTCACCCTGGTCGACGCACGAATCGGCGCCGTGCGGGGCCGAGCCGCGCTGGACGACGGCTTCTTCCGGTCCCGCTGGGATCGCGCGACGCGCGCGGAGCAGCAGTATCTGCAGGCGATGGCTGGCGATGGTGACCACGGGAGTGCGTCCGGCGGCCACGTCGCCGTCCGCCTCGGGCGGAAGCCGAGCAGCTTCGGCCCCGCCCGCGCCAGCCTCATCGCGAAGGGACTGGTCTACGCCCCCGAACACGGGGTCGTCGCCTTCACCGTGCCGGGCATGGCTGACTCATCCGACGTCAGCAGGGAACCTGAATCACGCGCTCGGCCTCATGGACGCGCGGTCCGCTCGTAAGCTCGCGGCATGCCAGGACCGCGGCCTCGGACGCGCGAGGACCACGCGGCGGCCGCGGCGTCGGCGGGCGGCTGGTGACGGCGCATCTCGGCTTCGCCCGCGTCGACGTCGACCGGGCCGCGCGGACCGGTGACCCGGAGGTCGTCTGGGCCGAGGGGAAGACGCCGGAGCAGACACTCGCGATCATGACCACGCTGGCGCGGGCGCACCCCGATCGCGCGGTGCTGGCGACCCGCGTCCCGGCCGCGACGGCGGAGCTGCTCGCGGTCGAGCTGCCCGGGGTGGTGCTCGACGCCGTCGCGCGCACGGCCACCGTCGGGCCGCTCCCGCCGCCGTCGGGGCTGGTGGTCATCGTGTCCGCGGGCACCTCCGACGCCCCGGTCGCGGCGGAGGCGGAGGTGACCGCCGCGGTGGCCGGTGCCCACGTGCGGCGGGTCTCCGACGTCGGCGTCGCCGGCATCCACCGGGTCCTCGCCGTGCGCGACGAGCTGGCGGCCGCGGACTGTCTCGTCGTCGTGGCCGGCATGGACGGTGCGCTGCCCTCGGTCGTCGGTGGCCTGTCCGGGGTCCCGCTGGTGGCCGTCCCCACCTCGGTCGGCTACGGCGCGAGCTTCGGCGGGCTGGCGGCGCTGCTGACGATGCTCAACTCGTGCGCGCCCGGCGTCGTCGTCGTGAACATCGACAACGGCTTCGGTGCCGGACTGTTCGCCGCCCGGGTCGCGCGCCGCGCCCGATCGACCGCACCCGAAGCGCCGGACCGCTCAGCCAGCACCCCCGGGCTCGGGTCCGCGCCGGCGTGAGTCTTCTGTGGTTCGACTGCGCCTCCGGGATCTCCGGGGACATGGTCCTCGGGGCGCTGGTCGACCTCGGCGTCCCGGTCGGGGTGCTGCAGTCGGCGGTCGACGCGGTGGTCCCGGGCCGCGTCCGCATCGACGCCACCCGGGTCGGTCGCACCGGGATGGCCGCGGTCCGGGCTCTCGTCGACGCTCCCGAGGAGGCCGAGCACCGCCGCTGGGCGACCGTCCGGGAGCTGCTGCTGGCCGCGGACCTCGACCCGGCGGTCCGCGCCCGGGCACTCGCCGTCTTCGCCGCGCTGGCCGAGGCCGAGGGCCGGGTCCACGGCGTCGCGGCCGAGGACGTCCACTTCCACGAGGTGGGCGCCCTGGACGCGATCGCGGACGTCGTCGGTGCGGCCGCCGGACTGGAGCACCTCGGTGTGGCCGCGGCGGTGTCCTCGACGGTCGCCCTCGGCGGGGGCACCGTGCGGGCCGCCCACGGCCGGCTGGCGGTCCCGGGACCGGCGGTGGTCGCGCTGCTCGCCGGGGCACCGACGGTCGGCGGCCCGCTCGAGCGGGAGCTGACGACGCCGACGGGTGCGGCGATCCTGCGGGCGACGGTGACCGGCTGGGGCCCCCAACCGGCCATGACCGTGCGGGCCCAGGGTCTCGGAGCCGGCGCCGCGGACCCTCCCGGCCACCCGAACGTCCTGCGTCTGCTCCTCGGCGAGGCCGTCGCCGGTCTCCCCGAGCGGGCCGACGTGCACGCCGGCGGCAGCGGCCCCGCGGTGCTGGTCGAGGCGACCGTCGACGACCTGGACCCCCGCGTCTGGCCGGGAGCCGTCGCAGCCCTGCTGGCGGCCGGTGCACACGACGCCTGGCTGACCCCCGCGCTGGGGAAGAAGGGGCGCCCCGTGCAGGTCCTCACGGTGCTGACCGACGCCCGCTGCGTGGCCGCGGTCCGGGCCGTCGTCTTCGCGCAGACGTCGACGATCGGCCTCCGGGAGACCGCCGTCGCCAAGACCGCCCTGGCCCGACTCGGGGGCGAGGTGACGGTGGCCGGTCAGCGGATCCGGCTGAAGCGCGCGGTGCGCGGCGGGCTGGTCGTCAACGTGTCGGCGGAGTGGGAGGACGTCGCGGCGGCCGCGACGGCTTCGGGGCTGCCGGCCAAGCAGCTGCTGGCGCTGGCCGTCGCGGCCGGCTGGGCACTGGCCGGGCCGTGACCGGACGGCTCACCGGCCGCGGCGGTGTCACGGGAGCGAACGGGCCGAGGTCGAAGACAAGGCGCCACCGGCTGTCGAGCGGCCGGTCCGCGGGCCGAGGAGGGCGAGGGTCGGGAACCGTGCCGCGAGCGCACTCCACCGGCCCGGACGGGTCAGGCGGACGACCAGCGCGGCGATCAGCAGCAGGTGCACCGCGGGGCTCAGGTCGTGCTCGACGTGCAGCTGCGCCGACGCGAGCGCGGACGGCAGCCGCGCACCCGGCGGCAGGCTGCGGGTCGCCACGTAGGCGAGGCAGATGACGGTCGTGCGGGTGAGGAGCACGGCGTCCAGACCTGAGGCGGCCAGCAGGCACAGCGGGATCCAGGCCGCCATGTCGTACCAGGGCAGCGTGTAGTACCCGCCGAGCAGCCAGGCCAGACCCACGACGAACGACGCCCGCGCGGCCTCGGCGATCCGGTCGGGTCCCGCAGCGCGCCCGCCCCGACCCGGGTCCGAGACGCGAGCGAGCAGTCGACCCGGCACCCGGCTGGGCACCCGGCTCGACAGCCGACCGGTCAGTCGTCCCGCGGGTCGCCCGCGCCGCCCCGCCGGCGCTGCGACGGGAAGGTGGGGGAGGCGGGGCAGCGGCGCGGGCACCTGCCGCGCGATCAGGACGACCAGTGCGAGGACCGAGACCCAGCTCAGGACGGCCAGGGTGGAGTTGACGTTGCCGCCCGTCCCGGTGAACCAGCCGACGACGCCCCTGGCGAACTGCCACGGCGAGGAGGACGACAGGTAGCCCCGCGCCCGGCTCGTCTGTGCCAGCGCCTCGGGCAGCAGCGGGGCGTAGGCGGTGCCGGCGACGGCGAGGGCGCCGCCCACCAGGGCGAGGGCCGCGCGCGGCTGTCGACGGACGGCCCACAGCAGGCCCGCCCCGAGCAGGACGTCGATCAGCTTCACCGTGCCCGCGGTGCCGAGCGCGAGCCCGGACAGCAGCGCGCTGCGTCCCAGCAGGACGACCGCGGCGGCGAGGAACGCCGCGGCGACCGCGTCGTTGTGGCCGCCGGTCAGCACCGCCCACAGCAGCAGGGGGTTCGTCCACCAGAAGAGCAGCACCCGGGCGCGCACCGCCCGGTCGTGGCGGGCCAGGCGGAGGAGCAGGCACCCGGCGACCAGCCAGCCGAGGGCGTTCGCCAGCTGCATCCAGAAGACGGTCAGCGCTGTCGACGTCCCGCCGAGGGTCGACGCGAGCGCCTGCTCCCCGGTCGCCAGCGGCCCGTACACCGACGTGACCTGCTGCCACGGGCCCTCGGTCGCCCGCCCCACCGGGTCCCCCGCGAGGATCAGCGCCCGCGGAGTGAGCACGTACGGGTCGGCGCCGAGGGCGACCAGTCGGCCGTAGGCGGCGTAGATGAGCGGGTCCCCGGTCGACGCCGGCGGCACCAGGACGGTCGCCAGCACCGCCGCCGTGCCCCCGGCGACCCAGCGCCCCGTCCGGGGTGTCCAGCCGCGGGCCACGTCGACCAGCCCGACCAGGACCGCCACCCCGCCGAGGACGAGCGCCGCGGCCGTCAGCGGCACGACGAGCCACGCCGACGGGTGGGCGTCGAGGTGCCACGGCGGCGCCGCGGCGGTGTCGCCGCCGAGGGTCAGGACCGTGGCGGAGGGGCCGAGGACGGCGACGAGCAGGACCGTCAGCAGCGCGGCTGCCGTCAGGACGGCGGGCAGTCGGCCGGGTGCACCACGCCGGCGGCGCCGCGCGGCCCCGCCCGCCCGGCCGGCCGGAGCCGGCTCGGCGGGCAACCGGTCCCGCACGAGGTCGGTCACCGTCGGTCCGCGCCGCGGCGGAGCGCTGGACCGCGCGCGCGTCCGGCCGGCGTCGCCCCGAGCAGGTCCGAGCCCAGGGCCGCGGCGACGTCGACCAGCTGGCGCGCCCGGTGCGCCCGGCCGACCAGGTTGTCCCCGCTCGCCCGGTGCTCGAACGCCACCGGGACCTCGACCAGCCGGAAGCCCTGACGCAGCAGCCGGATCGTCATCGACGTCTCGACGCCGAACCCGCGGGCCAGCGGTCGGGCCGCGGCGAACGCGGCCCTGGTCAGACACCGCTGCCCGGACAGCGGCTGGACGGGCCGCAGACCCGTCGCGCGGGCGATCCCGGCGCGGGCGAGGCCCACGACCAGCCCGGCGCCCCCCGCGGGGCGCCCGTCCGCGAGGCGCTGCGGCGGGAGCACGGCGACCGCGGCGTCGACCGACCCGGACAGCACCGGCCCGACCAGCGGCCCGGCCGCGGCTGCGGAGTCCCCGAGGTCGCCGTCCAGCAGCAGCAGCGGGCCACCCGGCGTCGACCCAGCGCCGGCGACGTCCGCGCCGGTCTCCAGCGCGGCGGCCTTCCCGCGCCGGCGTGGGTGGCGCACGACCAGCGCGCCGGCGGCTCCGGCGATGGCCGCGGTGTCGTCGCGCGACTCGTCGTCGACGACCACCACCGTGGCGACGCCGGCGACCGCGCGCGCGGCGGTGACGGTCGCGGCGATCCGGTCGGCCTCGTCGAAGGCGGGGATCACGACCGTCACCGCTGCCCGGTCAGCACCGCCCGGCCCGGCGCCGCGATCGCGTCGGGGCGGCACCACCGAAGGCTAGCGAGGCTGCTCGGCGCACCCGGTCGGCGGGCGGTGACCCGGGCTGGTTGGTCGCGCGGCCGCTCGGGGGGCAGCGGCGTGCACTCGAGTACTCGAACGCCCTCCTACGAGACCCGACCCCTTCCCCGGAGCCGTCCGCGTACTCCACTGCACGTTCAGCGCCGGTCGGCGGTCGCCGAGGGCAGGGGGGCCGGTCGCGGGGAACGCCGCCCCGCGCGCGCAGACCTGAGCGGTGCCGGCGGCACCTACCAGCCGAGGGTGCCGGGAGCGCCCTTGAACGGCCCGGTGACGTCGTCGGTGATCCAGCCGCCGTAGAAGCCGCCGGGCTGGGGCCGGACCACCTCGCCGTCGACGGTGCAGTGCAGCGGCGCCGGGTAGAACGCGACGGCCCCGGCGATCTCCTCGAAGCCCGTCCACGGCTGCTCGTAGGACCAGGCGCCGGCCGCGGTGAGGACGCTGCCGTCGGGGCCGAGCACGTCCCAGTAGGTCGCCGGTCCCTTGAACTCACACACCGAGGAGCCGGGCGCCCGGCGCAGCACGCCCGCGCCGACGTCCTCGCGGGGCAGGTAGAAGACCGGTGGGTGGCTGGTCTCCAGCACCCGGAAGGCACGGCTGCTGTGTGCCAGCACGACGCCCGACCGCCCCGCCTCGTCGCGGCTGCGGACCTCCACCAGGCGCGGGGTGACCTCCACCCGCGGTGGCCGGGGGTAGTCCCAGACGGACTCCTGGTCGGGACCAACCGGGTCCGGCCGCACCCCGGAGCCCGGCCCACGCATCCCGTCCATCCCCCGAGTGTCCTCGCGGCCGGCACCGGTCAGATGGCCGCGCGGTGCCTACCGTGGCGCGTGGCCGACGTCACGGAGCCCGCACCGCCCCCGCCCGCGCTGGTCGGGTGCTGGCCGCTCCGGCCCGCGCCCGCCGGCCACGGCCCCCGGTCGGGCGACGGGCCCACCCCCGACTCGGCGCTGCGACGGACCGCCGAGCGCATCGAGGCCGTCGACGGGGTGGTGCGGGCTTTCGTCGACGAGGGCGGGCAGGTGCGGCGCCCGGCGAGCCGAGTGGACGGCCCGACCCGTCACCCCGCGTCCGCGGAGCCGCTGCACGGGTCGACCGTCGGGGTGAAGGACATCGTCTCGGTGGACGGGATGGTGACGCGGGCCGGGAGCGCGGTCCCCGCCGGGCTCTTCGAGGGCCCGCAGGCCACCGTCGTCGACCGGCTCCGAGCGGCGGGCGCCGTCGTCGCGGGGAAGACCCACACGGCCGAGTTCGCGTCCTCCGCACCGGGACCGACCCGCAACCCGCATGACCCGACACACACCCCCGGCGGGTCCAGCAGCGGGTCGGCTGCCGCGGTCGCCGCCGGGATGGTGCCGCTGGCGATCGGGACCCAGACGATCGGCTCGGTGATCCGGCCGGCGGCGTTCTGCGGTGTCGTGGGCTTCGTGCCCACCTGGGGCCGCATCCCGGTCGACGGCGTGCTCGCGAACGCGCCGAGCCTGGACCGGGTCGGCACCTTCACCACCGACGTCGCCGGGGCGCTGGTCGCCGCGGCCGTGCTCGTCGACGGCTGGCGGTTCGCGTCGGCTGCGTCGGCGGGGACGGCGACATCGGCAACACCGGCGACACCGGCGACACCGGTACCGGATCCCGCCCGGCGCCCCGTCCTCGGTGTGCCGGTCGGGCCCTACCTCGAGCTGACCGGGGCCCGCGCCCGCGAGCGGTTCGACGCCGCGGTGGCGGACCTGCGGGACTCCGGCTTCGACGTCCGGGAAGTGCCGGTGCTGGCCGACGTCGAGCAGGTCGCGGCCGCCCTCACGATGGTCAACCGGTACGAGTTCGCCCAGGTGCACACGGACTGGTTCGCCGCCCACGCTGGCGTCTACCGCGACGAGACCGCCGCGACCGTCCGCGCCGGCCAGCGCCTCACCGGCGCGGACCACACCGCTGCCCGGGCGGTCCTGCAGGCCGTGCGCGACGACCTCGAGCGGGCGATGGACGCCGCCGGGATCGACCTGTGGATCACCCCGGCCGCGCGGGGCCCGGCTCCCGCGGGCCTCGGCTCGACGGGCGACCCGGCCATGAGCCTGCCGTGGAGCGCCGCCGGGATGCCTGCGGTGACGCTGCCCGCGGGGCGCGTCGGGGGGCTGCCGGTCGGGTTGCAGTGCATCGCCCGGCGGCACGCGGACGAGCAGCTGCTGGTCGCAGCCCAGTCGCTCGAGGCCGTGCTCGGCCGCGCCGGTCCGACGCCCCGACCCTGACCGCTGACCTCGGCCGCTGACCGCCAGACACGACGTCGGACGCTGAGCCATGACCGGCCCGGCGCCGCCTCAACGCCGGGGTGGGCCCGTCGACCGCCGGACGACGAGCTCGGGCAGCGGGGGGACCGGCGCCGCCGTCTCGGCGGTGTCGTCGAGGAGGCGGAGCAGCAGCTGCAGCGCCGTCGACCCGAGCGCGTCGAAGTCCTGGCGGACCGTCGTGAGCCCCGGGATCAGCCACGCGGCCAGTGGGATGTCGTCGAAGCCGACGACCGACAGCTCTCCCGGGACGGCGACCCCGAGCTCGGCGCAGGCGCGCAGGATGCCTACGGCGACCTCGTCGTTGGCGGCGACGACCGCGGTGACCGACGGGTCCGCGGCGTGCGTGCGGCCCCACCGGTGGCCCGCCGCGGCGGTCCAGTCCCCGGTCCCGACCGGCGGCTCGGCCAGCCCGTGGGCGGCGAGTGCGGCCCGCCAGCCCGCGAGCCGCTCGCGGGCCTCGGGCCAGTCCTGCGGTCCCGCCACGTGGTCGATCCGCCGGTGGCCGAGGGCGACGAGGTACTCGACCGCGCAGGTGACCCCGTGGCGCTGGTCGAGGCGGGCGGTCGGGACCCCCGGTGTCGAGTCGGCCTCCACCGCGACCGTGGGCAGACCGGACGGTGGGGCGACGGGCTCGGCGAGGTCCTGCGGCGCGATCAGCACGGCGCCCGCGACCGACTGGGAGACCAGCGCGCGGTAGGCGTCGGTGAAGCCCGCGGCGGTCGGCGGGTCCGGCGTGACCACCGTGAGCCCGTACCCGGCCGCCCGGGCGGCGCGCTCCAGGGCGAGCAGCGTCGTGATCGGGCCGTGGTTGCGGGTGTCCACCGCGACCGCCCCGATCGTCGCGGACCGCCGGTTGACCAGCGCCCGCGCGATCGCGTTGGGCCGGTAGCCGAGGTCGCGCACCGCGTCCAGCACCCGCGCCCGGGTGTCGGCGCGCACGGCCGGGGAGTCGTTGAGCACCCGCGACACGGTCTGGATCGAGACCCCGGCCACCCGCGCGACGTCGAGCATGATCACCGGGCGCGCCGACCGTTCCATGCCACCTCGCCTCGTCGCGCTGTCGTCGACACCCGCCGGCAGCGGGACGGACGCCGTTGGCTGGCCACAGGACGGACGCCGGACGCCGGCCACGGGACGGAGGCCGGACGCCGGCAGTGTGCCGTGCGCAGGCAGCGGTGGGGTGCCACCGGTCGAGCTCGTCGGTTGTCGGCCGTCCGGTCAGGGGCCGACGATCGACCTGGACCTTGCTAGCGTTCCCAGCTCCACCGGACGCCCTCCTGGCGGCCGGTCTGGCACCGGGCGCCGTCGTCCGGAGCGGAGGGCTGATGGCCGACCCCGAGGGCTCGTCGAGGACGCCGGGCACTGCGGTCGCGGGTGCTGACGGCACAGGTCCGGGCGGTGCGGCGGCCGCCGACGGGCCGCGCTACCTCGTGGGAGTCGACTACGGGACCCTCTCCGGTCGGGCGGTGGTCGTCGATGCCGCCGACGGCCGCGTCCTGGGGTCGGGGGTCAGCGAGTACGCCCACGCCGTGATCACCGCACACCTCCCCGCGGACCTCGCCGGCGAGGAGGCGGCCGCTCGGCCGCTGCCGCCGGACTGGGCGCTGCAGGCCCCCGACGACTACCGCGAGGTGCTGCGGGTCGCGGTGCCCGCGGCGCTGGCGCAGGCCGGGGTCGACCCGTCGCGGGTGGTCGGCATCGCCACCGACTTCACCGCGTCCACCCCGATGCCGACGACGGCCGACGGCACCCCGCTGAGTGAGGTCCCGGAGCTGCGCGGTCGTCCGCACGCCTGGGTGAAGCTCTGGCGACACCACGCCGCCCAGCCCCAGGCCGACCGGGTGAACGCCGTCGCCGCCGAGCGCGGGGAGTCCTGGCTGCCCCGCTACGGCGGGAAGATCTCGAGTGAGTGGGAGTGGGCCAAGGCCCTGCAGGTGTGTCAGGAGGACCCGGAGGTCTGGGCCGCGACCGGCCGCTGGATCGAGGCCGCGGACTGGATCGTCTGGCAGCTCACCGGCTCGGAGAGCCGCAACGTCTGCACCGCCGGCTACAAGGGCATCCACCAGGACGGCGACTGGCCCGACGCCGAGCTCGCCCGGGCGCTGGACCCGGCGTTCGCGGACTTCGTCGACACCCGGGTCCGGTTCCCCCTGTCCGCACTGGGCAGTCGTGTCGGCGGGCTGTGCGCCGAGGCGGCGGGCTGGACCGGACTCCCGGAGGGCATCCCGGTCGCGGCCGGCAACGTGGACGCCCACGTCACGGTGCCCGCCGCCCGCGCCATCGCCCCGGGCACGATGCTCGCGATCATGGGCACCTCGACGTGCCACGTCATGAACGCCGACCGGATCGCCGAGGTGACCGGCATGTGCGGGGTCGTCGACGGCGGGATCACGCCGGGTGCCTTCGGCTACGAGGCCGGCCAGTCCGGGGTGGGCGACATCCTGGGCTGGTTCGTCGACAACGCCGTCCCGGCGTCCTACCGCGACACCGCCGCCGAGCGGGGGATCAGCGTGCACACGCTGCTCTCCGAGCTCGGCGCCCGACAGGAGGTCGGCGAGCACGGGCTCGTCGCCCTCGACTGGCACTCCGGCAACCGGTCGATCCTCGTGGACTCCGAGCTGTCCGGAGTGATCGTCGGCCAGACCCTCGCGACGACCGCCGTCGACCAGTACCGGGCCCTCGTCGAGGCCACGGCGTTCGGTGCGCGGCGGATCGTGGAGGCCTTCGACGAGGCAGGCGTGCCGGTCCTGGAGTTCGTCGCCGCGGGTGGCCTGCTGCGCAACCCCTTCCTCATGCAGGTCTACGCAGACGTGCTCGACCGGCCGCTGTCGGTGATGGAGATCGAGCACGGGCCGGCGGTCGGCTCGGCGATCCAGGCGGCGGTCGCGGCCGGCGTGTACCCCGACATCGAGGCGGCGTCGGCGGCCATGGGGTCCAAGCGGGAGAACGCCTACCTGCCCGACCCGGGCCGGGCCGCGGCGTACGACCGGCTGTACCAGTGGTACCGGGAGATGTACGAGTGGTTCGGCCAGGGAGGCACCGAGATGATGCACGGGCTGCGGGCACTCCGCCGGGAGGCCACCGGACGGGCAGCGCCGGGTGCGCCCGCCGAGGGCGAGTCCGCGGGAGCTGACGCCGGCACGGGCACGGTCTCCACGGGTGTCGACGAGGTCGAGGCGGCGGCCCGATGAGCGCCGGCAGCACCGTCGACCTCGGACTCGACGACAGTGCGAGCGCTGCTCTCGCTGCCCTCCGCGAGCAGGTCTCGAGCCTGCACGGCGAGCTGGTGCGCTACGGCCTCGTCGCCTGGACCGCCGGCAACGTGTCCGGACGCCTGCCGGGCCACGACATCATGGTGATCAAGCCCAGCGGCGTGTCCTACGACGAGCTGAGCGCCGACTCGATGATCGTCTGCGACCTGGACGGCACGGTCCTGGACGGCAGCCACAGCCCGTCGAGCGACACCGCGGCGCACGCATACGTCTACCGGAACCTGCCCGACGTCGGCGGGGTCGTCCACACCCACTCGACCTACGCCTGCGCCTGGGCGGCCCGCCGGGAGGAGATCCCGTGTGTGCTCACCGCGATGGCCGACGAGTTCGGGGGGCCGATCCCCGTCGGGCCGTTCGCGCTCATCGGTGACGACTCGATCGGGCGGGGGATCGTCGAGACGCTGCGAGAGCACCGCTCGCCGGCCGTCCTGATGGCCAATCACGGCGTGTTCTCCATCGGGCCGAATCCCCGCAACGCCGTCAAGGCCGCGGTGATGTGCGAGGACGTCGCCCGTTCCGTGCACGTCTCGCGCCAGCTGGGCGAGCCGGTGCCGATTCCGCAGGCGGACATCGACCGGCTCTTCGACCGGTACCAGAACGTCTACGGCCAGCGGTGAACGCCGCGTCGACCGTACCCAGCCGCCCGGCCGCCGCCCGGCCGTTCCGAGTCCACCCCGGCCACCCGGCCGGCACCAGCCCGAGGAGAACCCGACCGTGAGCAGCGACTACCCCGGCGCCACCGTCTGGTTCCTGACCGGCAGCCAGGGCCTCTACGGCGAGGACGTCCTCGCGCAGGTGGCCGAGCAGTCCCGGGTGGTGGCGCGCGGGCTGGACGAGGCGGCGGCGATCCCGCTCGAGATCGTCTGGAAGCCGGTGCTCACCGACTCCGACGGCATCCGCGACCTGCTTCTGGACGCCGACCGCGACCCGTCCTGCGTGGGCGTCATCACCTGGATGCACACCTTCTCGCCCGCCAAGATGTGGATCCGCGGGCTGTCCGGACTGCGCAAGCCGCTGCTGCACCTGCACACCCAGGCGAACGTGTCCCTGCCCTGGCAGACGATCGACATGGACTTCATGAACCTGAACCAGGCCGCGCACGGCGACCGGGAGTTCGGGTACATCCAGACCCGGCTCGGGATCGCGCGGTCCACCGTCGCCGGGCACGTGTCGGACCCGGCGGTCCAGCACGGGGTCGGGACGTGGGCGCGGGCGGCGGCCGCGATCCACGACATGCGCAACCTGCGCCTCGCGCGGTTCGGCGACAACATGCGCAACGTCGCGGTCACCGAGGGGGACAAGGTCGAGGCGGAGCTGCACTTCGGCACGTCGGTGAACACCTACGGCGTCAACGACCTGGTCGCGGTCGTCGACGCGGTGTCCGACTCCGAGATCGACGATCTCGTCGCCGCGTACGGCGAGGAGTACGACGTCGCACCCGAGCTGCGGCCCGGCGGCGAGCGGCACAGCTCCCTGCGCGACGGCGCCCGGATCGAGGCGGGGCTGCGCCGGTTCCTGACCGACGGCGGCTTCGGCGCCTTCACCACCAACTTCGAGGACTTGGGCGGACTCCGCCAGCTGCCCGGGCTCGCCGTCCAGCGGCTGATGGCCGACGGCTACGGCTTCGGCGGGGAGGGCGACTGGAAGACCTCGATCATGCTGCGCACGCTGAAGACGATGGCCCGCGGCCTGCCCGGCGGGACGTCCTTCATGGAGGACTACACCTACCACCTCGGTCCCGGCCCGCAGCGGATCCTCGGCGCGCACATGCTCGAGGTGTGCCCGTCGATCGCCGCGGCCCGTCCCACGCTGGAGGTGCACCCCCTGGGCATCGGCGGCCGCGAGGACCCGGTGCGCCTGAAGTTCAACGCCGCGCCCGGGGCGGGTGTCGTCGTCGGGATCGCCGACCTGGGTGACCGCTTCCGCCTCGTCGGCAACGAGGTCACCGTCGTCGAACCCGACGAAGAGCTGACGACACTGCCGGTCGCGTCCGCCGTTTGGGAGCCGGCACCGGACCTGCGGACCTCGACCGAGTGCTGGCTGACGGCCGGCGGGCCGCACCACACGGTCCTGAGCACCGCCCTCGACGCGGCCGCGGTGGACTGCTTCGCGGAGCTCACCGGGACCGAGCTCGCGCTGATCGGCCCGGGCACCACGACCCGGGCGTTCCGTCACGAGCTGCGCTGGACCGCCGCGTACCACCGGCTGGCCGAGACCCTCTAGACGCCGCCCAGCCGCCCGGCCGCCCGCTGGCCGGCCTGCCGGCCGCGAACGACGAGCAGGCCAGCGGCGGGGACGGTCAGGCGGCCGCTGGCACCGGGGCGGCGGCCTCGCACGCGGCCCGGACCGCGCGTGCGAAGTCCTCGACGTCCTCGGCGGTCGTGTCCCAGGCACACATCCACCGCTGCACGCCGGTCGTGGCGTTCCACTCGTAGAAGCGGAAGTCCCGGCGGACGACGTCGGCCGCGCCCGGCGGGAGCACCACGAACAGCGCGTTCGCCTGCACCGGCTGGGTGATCGTCACGCCCGGCAGGTCGCGGACCCGGTCCCCGAGCAGCTGCGCCATGTCGTTGGCGTGGCCCGCGAGGCGCCGCCACAGCCCGTCGGTGAACAGGGCGACCATCTGTGCCGCCAGGTAGCGGTGCTTGCTCGACAGCTGGAGCAGCTGCTTGTGCAGGTAGGGAGCACCCGCCGCCAGCTCCGGGCGGAGCAGCACCGCCGCCTCGACCCCGAGCGCGCCGTTCTTGGTCCCGCCGAAGCTCACCGCTGCCGCCCCGACGCCCGTCGTCAGGTCGGCGAGGGAGACCCCGAGCCCGGCGGCGGCGTTCGCGAGGCGCGCGCCGTCCAGGTGGAGCAGCAGCCCGTTGGCCGCGCAGAAGTCGCCCAGGGTGCGCAGCTCCTCGACGGAGTACCGGGTGCCGAGCTCGGTCGACTGGGTGACCGACAGCACCCGCGGCTGCGCCGAGTGCACGTCGCCGACCCCGGCCAGCCAGGCACCCACCGCGTCCGGCGTCAGCTTCCCGTCGAGGGTCGGGCAGGTGAGCAGCTTGAGCCCTGCGGTCAGCTCCGGTGCGCCGCCCTCGTCGGTGTTGATGTGGGCGGTGTCCGCGCAGACGACGGCCTCCCACGGCGCGCACAGGGTCCGCAGGCAGGTGATGTTGGCGGCGCTGCCGTTGAACACCAGCAGCGGCAGGGCGTCGGCACCGAACTCCCCGCGCAGCAGCTCCCGCGCCCGCGCCGACCACGGGTCCTCGCCGTAGGAGACGGCGTGCCCGCTGTTGGCCTCGGCCACCGCGGCGAGGACGTCGGGGTGGGCCGGGGCGTAGTTGTCCGAGGCGAAGTCACGCATGTGCCGACTCTAGGAAGGGCGCGGTCACACCGGGCGTCGGCAGTCCGGGACCCCACGGTGGGCCAGGGCGGTCATCCGGCCCAGCCGGACGGACTGGCCGGGGTACCGGGGATGCCCCGCCCGGCGCACGCGACGGTCCACGGGATGACGGCCGGCGGGGTCCGTCCCGATACCGTGGGCCGCGTGATCACCGCCCGCGGTCTGCGCAAGTCCTTCGGCTCGAAGGTGGCCGTGGACGGGCTGTCGTTCGACATCGCGCCGGGCATCGTCACCGGTTTCCTCGGTCCCAACGGTGCCGGCAAGTCCACGACGATGCGCCTGATGCTCGGCCTCGACCGGGGCGCCGGCGCGACGACCTTCGACGGCAAGCCGTTCGTCTCCCTCACCGACCCGATGCGCGAGGTCGGGGCGATGCTCGAGGCGAAGTCCTTCCACCCGAGCCGGACCGCCCGCAACCACCTCCGGATGCTCGCCGCCGGGGCACGGATCACCGACAGCCGGGTCGACACCGTCCTGGAGCAGGTGGGGCTGACCGAGGTGGCCCGCAAGCGGCCCGGCGGCTTCAGCCTCGGGATGGCCCAGCGTCTGGGTCTCGCCGCCGCCCTGCTGGGGGACCCGAAGGTCCTCATCCTCGACGAGCCCGCTAACGGACTCGACCCGCAGGGCATCAACTGGCTGCGGACGCTGCTCAAGCACCTCGCCGGTCAGGGCCGCACGGTGCTCGTCTCCTCGCACCTGCTCTCGGAGATGGCCCTGACGGCCGACCACCTCCTCGTCGTCGGTCGCGGCCGGTTGATCTCCGACATGCCGACCCAGCAGTTCATCGACAGCGCCACCAGGTCGAGCGTCGTGGTGCGGAGTCCGCGGGCGGGCGAGCTGGCCGAGGCGATCACCCGGGCCGGACTGTCACCGAGGGCCGGCGAGGACGGCGCGGTGATCGTCGAGGACGCGTCGCTGGAGCAGGTCGGGGACATCGCCGGCGCGGCGGGGATCGTGCTGCACGAGCTGTCCCGGCACACCGCGAGCCTGGAGGACGCGTTCCTCGAGGCCACCGCCGGCAGCGAGGAGTACGTCGCCGCGGCCGGCCTGCCGCCCGACCGCCCCGGCGGGTCCGACCGGCCGGGTGCCCATGCCGTCCCGACCGGCAGTCGTCCGGGTGCCGGGTCCGCCGGCCCGGACCGGGAGGCCGGGCGATGAGCCGCGCACTGGCCTACGAGTGGACGCGCCTGCGGACCCTGCGCTCCACCTGGTGGCTGTCCGCGGTGGCCCTCGTCCTGTCCGCCGGGCTGACCGTGGCGATCGCGTTCGGATTCCGCCACCAGCAGAGCCCCAACGCCCTCGCGGTGACGTGGACCGCCGGCAGCGGCTTCTCCCCGGTCCCCTTCGCCGCCGTCCTCGGTGCCGTCATCGGGGTCTTCACCTTCGGCCACGAGTACCGGCACGGGACGATCCGGGCGACCTTCACCGACGTGCCCCGGCGGGCGCAGGTGTTCGTCGCGAAACTGCTCGTCCCCGCGACCTGGGCCGTCGCGATCTCCCTCGTCGCGCTGGTGCTGGACTGGGTCGCCGTCCGGCTCGTGTGGGGTCGCTCCACCACCGTCCACGGCTTCCTGCCGAGCCCCACCGGCCGGCTGCTCATCGGCTTCGTCCTGCTGACGGTTCTCTGGACGCTGATGGGGGTCGTGCTCGGAGGGCTGCTGCGCAGCATCCCGGCCGCGATCGTCGTGGTGTTCGTGGTACCCCTCATCGTCGAACCCGTGATCACCGCGGTCTTCACCCTCATCCACGCGCTGCACTCGTTCCATCGGGTGCCCGATTTCCTGCCGTTCTCCGCCGGCGCCCGCATGGTGTCGACGGCCGTCGGGGACCGGACCGCCACCGGGCTCAGCCCCAGCCACGGCGGTCTCGTCTTCGCCGGCTGGACGGCGCTCATCGCCGTCCTGGCAGCCGTCCGGGTCCTGCGCCGCGACGCCTGACGCCTCCGACCGCCCCGCGCTGCGGCGCCGTGGCGCCGTGGCGCTGCGGCGAGCGCAGGCTCGACGGGCACCACCGCGAGTACTCGGCGTTCATCCCCGTGACGTCGGCCGGGCGGGTGAGCAGCACCCCACCTCGACGACATCGTCCAGGCCGGCTGTCGTGGGATGGCGCATGTTCCCGTGTCGACCGAGGTCGGTGCTGGCCAGCCTGCCGCGGTCCGCACCTCCCGGCCCCGCCACCTGCACCGATGGTGTCGAACACCAGCTTCACCAGCGCCGACGTGTCGAGGTGGACGATCAGCGTCGCTGCTCGCCGACGAGATCCGACACCGGCGCACCGGCCGCCAGCAGCTCCTTGCCGCTCGGGCGACGCCGGGACCGGAGGGGACCGCGCACGAGGCCGCGGGCTCGCAGGTCCGCGAGCGGGTCGACGTCGTCCGCCATCGACAGGCGCGCGACCCGACGACCGCGGATGGTGACCACGACCTCTCCGCCCTCGTCGACGTACCGCAGGTACCGGCTGAGATGGTCGCGGAGCTCCCGCACGCCGACCTCGCGGACGTCGTCCACCGCGAGCCCCGCCGGGCGGCGACCGGCCCCGTGGGCTGCCCCGGTCGAGGTGACCAGGTAGCCGTCCACCGAGTCCACCGCGACCGCCCGACCCGGCGTGGTCAGGCGGTCCGGCCGAGCGCACCCGACGGTGTCGGCGCGACCCAGGCAGCCAGGTAGCGGTCCCAGACGGGCTCCCGGCGGGCCACCCCGACGAGCAGCGCGACCGTCGGCGGGGGCGCCTTCGGCGTGAACGGCAGCGTCCAGCCGATCTCGGCGAGCAGGGAGTCGCTCTTGCGGTGGTTGCACCGGAAGCACGCGGCGACCACGTTGTCCCAGGCGTGGCGCCCGCTGCGCGAGCGCGGGATGACGTGGTCGACGGAGTCCGCGCGCTTGTCGCAGTAGGCGCAGCGGTGCTCGTCGCGCTCGAGGACGGCGCGGCGGGTGAGCGGCACGGACCGGTGGTAGGGGACCCGGACGAAGCGGGCGAGACGGACGACGGTCGGCGCGGACACGTCGAGGTGCTCGCTGTGCAGGACCTCGGTGCCGACCTCGACGATGACGGCCTTGTCCGCCAGCACGAGGACGACGGCGCGGCGCAGGGGCACCAGGCACAGCGGTTCGTACGACGCGTTGAGCACCAGCGTCAGGGCCATCGCCGCAGCCACACCTCGTTCCCGCCACCGCCCGCGGCGTCCGGCCGCGACCCCGCGGCCGCATGGCGGGCGACCCGGTCGGGCCAGTCTGCAACACCGGCGGGACGGGTGTCCGGTGTGGTGGGTGCCGGCGCTGCGGTGTCGGGCCGACCTGTCCTGGCGCAGGCGGTGCGGCAGCTGCCGCCCCGGCGGCTGGTGCCCTCTTCCGCCAGGGCACGTCCGCGGGCCAGGGTGGTGGTGTGCAGATGTGGATCCTCCCGCTCGGGCTGTGCCGCTGCGGCCACGAGGTCGTCGTGCCCGGGCTCGCCGACGGCACGCCGATGGCGCTGCCGGTCTCGGCCTACCTGCTGCGCCTGGACGACGGGACCACCGTCGTCGTCGACACCGGGATGAGCCGGTTCCACGTCGAGGACCCGAAGCTGACCTTCCGGGGTACGCCGGTCGAGGACGCGCTCGTCCCGGACATGACGCCGGCCGACGATCTCGAGTCCCGGCTGCGATCCCTCGACGTCGCCCCGGCCGACGTCGACTACGTGGTGAACACCCACCTGCACTTCGACCATGCGGGCAACAACGACCTCTTCCCGCGGGCGACCGTCCTCGTGCAGCGCGAGCACCATGCCGCCGCCGTGGGATCGGCCTCCTACCCCAACCAGTACTGGAACCTGCCCGGCACCCGGTTCGAGCTCCTCGACGGTGAACGCGAGCTGTTCCCCGGCGTGGAGGCGATCCTGACCCCGGGCCACGCGCCCGCCCACCAGTCGGTGCTGGTCCGCCTCCCCGAGACCGGCCCGGTGGTGATCTGTGGAGACGCGATCTACCTGCAGGCGAACATCGACCACGACAACTGGCTCGGTCAGCTCGACCCGGTGGCGGCCCGGGAGTCGGCACACAAGCTGCTCGGCATCGCCGAGACCGAGGGGGCCGTCCTGCTGTACGGCCACGACGCGGCCCAGGTCGTGCAGTACCCGAGGGCGCCGCACGTCTACCGCTGACGTCGGTCGACAGTGGCCGGCCCACAGATCGGTCGGTCGCCGGTCGCCGATCACCGCTCGGTCGGGGCGGCCGGCCGTCAGGCGGGCAGGCGCAGCGGCAGCGTCGGCGCGAGGGACCGCAGCGCGTTCCAGGTCGGCAGCAGCGCCCCGTACAGCTCGGCGAACACCGGCCGCAGCGACCGGTACACCGCGGCTGCTCCGGGGTCCGGCGAGACGGTGTCGGTCACCTCGACCAGGTCCGCGGCGACGTCGAGGGAGGGCACCAGGCCGAGAGCCGACATCGCCAGCAGGGCCGCCCCGAGGCTCGAGCCCTCGTGGCTCGCCGGGAAGCCGATGTCGGTGTCCAGGACGTCGGCGAGCAGCTGGCGCCAGAACGGGCTGCGGGCGAACCCCCCGGTCGCTCGCACCTGGGACACCTGAAGACCGGCGGCCCGCATCGAGTCCAGGACGAGGGCGAGCTGCAGGCAGACCCCTTCCAGTGCGGCCCGGACCAGGTGCTCGCGGCGGTGCTCGCGGGTGAGCCCGAGGTAGGCGCCGGTGGCCACGGTCCCCCACTGCGGCGCCCGTTCGCCGAGCAGGTAGGGCGCCATCAGCAGCCCGCCCGAGCCCGGGGGCACCGCCGCCGCGAGCGCCAGCAGCGACTCCTCGGGGTGCGGGCCCAGGTCGGGTGCCAGCGCGTCGCCCAGCCAGCCGAGGACGATGCCGCCGTTGTCGACCGCGCCGCCGACGACCCAGCGGTCCGCGGTGAGCGCGTAGCAGAAGACGCCGCCGTCGGGGGCGACGGTGGGCCGGTCGACCAGCACCCGCAGCGCCCCGCTGGTCCCGATGGAGCACGCCGCGACCCCGGGTCGGACCGCACCGAGGCCCAGGTTGGCCAGGGGTCCGTCGCCGGCGCCGAGGACGACGGGGGTGTGGACCGGGACCCCGGTCGTGGTCGCGGCCGCCGGACCGAGCCCGCCGGGCACGAACGCCGTCGTCGGCAGCAGGGCCGGCAGCTGCTCGGCCCGGACGCCCGCGATCGCCAGGGCCTCGGGGTCCCAGTCGAGGCGATGCAGGTCGAGCAGTCCGGTCCCGGAGGCGACCGAGTGGTCGGTCAGGAGCTCCCCGCACAGCTGCTGGACGACAAATTCCTTGATGCCCACCCAGTGCGCGGCCCGGGCGCACAGGTCCGGGCGGTTCTCGGCGAACCAGGCCAGCTTCGTCAGCGGGGACATCGGGTGCACCGGCGTGCCCGTCCGCCGGTAGAGCGCCACCGCGCCGGGGGCCGCCCGGACGCGGTCCGCCTGCGGGGCGGCCCGGGAGTCCGCCCAGGTCAGCGACGCCGTGATCGGGCGGCCGGCGGCGTCCAGGCCGAGCAGGGAGTGCATGGCCGTGCTGAACGACAGGGCGAGCACCGGGCCGGCCGTCTGCGCGGCGACCTCGCGGACGGTCTGGAGCACGGCCGCGACGATGACCTCCGGGTCCTGCTCGGCGTACCCGGGGACGGGCTCGTCGAGGGGGTAGGAGACCGCATGGATCGCCGACGGCCGGCCCGCGAGGTCGTACGCCACCGACTTCGTCGCGGTCGTGCCGATGTCCACCCCGATCACGACGCCCGCCGGCACCGGGGTCGCGGCGGGCACGGAAGCGCCGGCCGACACCTGGTTCGCGTCGGGCGTGGGGCCCCCGGCGGGGACGGTGCCCACCGCGGTCAGTGGATCGTCACCTGACGCGACAGCAGGCCGGCCCGCGAGCGCCGCTCGGCCTCCCCCAGCGGCGCCGACAGCGCCCGGGCGTCCTCGAGGTCGGCGGCGATCCGGGTGACTCCCTCGGTGAGCTCGGCGACGCCGGTCCCCGACGGCACCTCCCAGACCGGGACGAGCAGCCCGCACGCCCGGAACGACCCCAGCAGCCGCGATCCCGGGCCCATCTCCACCCGGCTGCCCGCGTGCAGGCGGGCCAGGGCGTCCAGCGCCGCCGTCTCGGGACCCGCGAGCACCCAGCGGACGTAGTTCCGGCGTCCGACCTCGGTCCGGTAGGCCGACACCGACTCCAGGACGCGGTCGGTCGGCACCAGGGGACTGGGTCGTGCGGTCGAGTGACGCCCGGACCGTCTCGTCCTCCTCGTCCGCGCCGGCACCCACGCCGGCCGCGGGACCGTCGGGCTCACCGCCGAACCAGAACCGGAAGTCGTGGTGGACGGTGAGGTGCAGCGCCGCCGACGGGTCGAGCAGGTCCTGCAGCCGCGGTCCCGGCACGAGGCGCTCGGGCGGTGCGACGTCGGAGCCGGGACGGGCGGCAAGCGCCCTGGCCAGGGTGTCGGCGAGCTCGCGGCTCGCGTCGCCGGAGGTGCCCGCGGCGGCGGTCTGGACGCCGAGCCACACCGTCCCGTCGTCCCGGACGACCGCCGGACGGGCCAGCGGGAGCACCGACGCGACGTGCACCACCGGGGCTCCGTCCACCGGCGACGTGCCGGCTCCCGGGCCGGCGTCCGGGTCGGGTGCGCGCAGGGCGACGGTGGCGGTGGCGGCCGGGACGAACTCCCGCAGCGCCACCCACTCCTCCTCCCCCGCCAGGCCCTCGAAGGGGCGCGCGACGAACGGGAGCGGCCCGACCGCGGACGCGTCGTCACGGCTGCGGCGCCGGGTGTCGCGGGCGTCCGTGCCGTGGCGCGCACCGCGGCCCGGGCCGGACCCGCGCCTGTCGGGGCCCCTGTGTGCCACCTGCTCCATCCCTCCGCCGTCACCGGTGTCTCGCCGCCGGTGCCTGATCGCCGGTGTCTCGTCGCCGGTGCCTGGTGGCCGCGCGGCGCCGATCATCCTCCCTGGCGGTCAGCTGCGGCCGCGGCGGTGCGGCGGTCCGGGTCGACCGCGGACCAGTCCCCCGGCCGTCGGGCCGACCACCACCGGCCGTGCCGCCCGTCGTGTCGGTGGGCCGGTCCAGACTCGACGCATGGACGACTCCCCGACGGCTGACCCGACCCCACCCGTGCTCGGTCAGGGCCCGACCCGGGTCGAGCTGCCCGGCAGCCACCGCCCCCGGGTGGCCGGCCTGGCCGACCCCCAGCCGGTGCCGCCGGCCACGACCGTCGAGGTCACGCTCGTGCTGCGCCGCCGGGCGCCGCTGCCCGAGGACCTCGTCACCGGCCGGTCGACGATCGACCCGGCCGCTCTCGGCGCGGCGCACGGCGCGGACCCGGCCGACGTCGCGACCGTCGTCGCCGCGCTCACCGCCGCGGGCGTCGGCGTGGCGCGGGTGGACGCCCCGTCGAGGCGGCTCGTCGCGGCCGGCCCGGTGGCGGCGGTGGCGACGCTGTTCGGGGCCGACCTGGTGCAGGCCCGGGACGGCGAGCAAGCCGGGGTCCGCCGCTATCGCGAGGGGTCGCTGTCGGTCCCGGCCGCCCTGGCCGGCGTGGTCACGGCCGTCCTCGGCCTCGACGAGCGGCCACAGGCCCAGAGCCGGCACCGGGTCGCGGCGCGGGTCGCGGTCAGCTACACCCCGCCCGAGCTGGCCCTGGTCTACCGCTTCCCTGCCGGGACCGACGGCTCGGGCCAGTCGGTGGCGATCGTCGAGCTCGGCGGCGGGTTCGCGACCAGCGACCTGTCCACCTACTTCACCGGGCTGGGGCAGCCCACACCGGTCGTCACGGCCGTCGGCGTGGACGGCGCCGTCAACACCCCGGGCGGTGATCCCAACGGCGCCGACGGCGAGGTCCTGCTCGACGTCGAGGTCGTCGGTGCGGTGGCGCCGGCGGCGGCGATCTCGGTCTACTTCGCACCGAACACCGACCGCGGCTTCCTCGACGCGGTCAGCGAGGCCGTCCACGCCAGCCCGACACCGGCCGCCCTCAGCATCAGCTGGGGGGGCCCGGAGGACTCCTGGACGGCGCAGTCGCGGACCGCGCTGGACGACGCCTTCGCCGATGCCGCCGCCCTGGGCGTGACGGTGACCGCAGCCGCCGGGGACAACGGCAGCTCCGACGGGGTGCCCGGCGGCGGCGTGCACGCGGACTTCCCCGCGTCGAGCCCCCGGGTGCTGGCCTGTGGGGGCACGTCGCTGCTCGCCGACCCGACGACCGGGAGCGTCCGACAAGAGGTGGTCTGGTCAGGCCGCGGCGCCACCGGCGGCGGGGTCAGCGCGGTGTTCTCGCGGCCCGCGTGGCAGGCGACCGCGGGCGTCCCGCCGGCACCGACCGGCAGCAGTGGCGACGGCCGGGGGGTGCCCGACGTCGCCGCCGACGCCGACCCCCAGACCGGCTACCAGGTGCTCGTCGACGGGCAGCCGACGGTGATCGGCGGGACCAGTGCGGTCGCGCCGCTGTGGGCCGGCCTCGTCGCGCGCCTCGTCCAGGGCGGCGGCGCCCGTCTCGGGCTGCTCGCGCCCCTGCTCTACGCCGGTGTCCAGCCCGGGTCGGTGCCGCCGGGCTTCCGCGACATCACCAGCGGCAGCAACGGCGCCTACCGGGCGGGTCCGGGGTGGGACGCGTGCACCGGTCTCGGTGTGCCGGACGGAGCCGCGCTGGCCTCCCGGCTCCACGGGACACCCCCACCGACCCAGCCCGGCGCATCGGCCACGGGAGGTGTCCCGACGCCCTGACCCGCCCTGACCCGCCTGACCCGCCGAGGGGTCAGCGGCCCAGACGGCGCAGGAGGTCGCCGGGCCGGTTGCTGATGACGACGTCGACGCCGAGAGCGACGCAGCGGTCGAGGTCGCGGCGGTCGTCGACCGTCCACACGTGGACCTCGTGTCCGGCGTCGTGCATGCGCGCCACCAGCTCGGGGTCCCGCCTGAGGTGGCGCACCGACGGACCGACGGCGTCCGCCCACGGGGGCAGCACACCCGACCGGTGGCCGGCGCGGGGGTCGGGCAGCAGCAGGACGGTGGGCAGCCGCGGGTCCAGGGCCCGCACCCGTCGCCGCGCACCCGAGGCGAAGCTCATGATCCGCACGGCGGGACGCAGGTCCGGCTGCTCGGCGAGGGCGTCGACCACAGCCGCCTCCAGGTGTCGACCGCCGCGGGTCGGGTGCTTGGTTTCCAGGGCCAGCTCGACCGGGCGCCCGGCGGCAGCGGCGAGGGCGAAGAAGTCCCGCAGCCGGAGGACGCCCGTCTCGGTCTGCGGCTCGCCCGCCGGCTCGAGGTGCGGCTCACGCTCGCGCCGGCGGCGCGCCTTCGCGGTCGTGCGTTGGCCGACGGTGAGGGTGTCCAGCTCCTCGGCCGACCACTCCCCGACGGGGCCCGACGCATCTGTCGTGGCGTCCAGGCGCGAGTCGTGCAGGAGGACGGGGACCAGGTCTCGTGTGAGGCGCAGGTCGCACTCGAGGCCGTCGGCGCCCTCGGCGAGCGCGTGGCGGTAGGCCGCGCGGGTGTGCTCCGCGAACTCCGAGGAGGAACCCCGGTGGGCGACGACCCGGGGCAGGGTGCTCATCGGCGCTCAGCCCGGGGCGCCGACGCGGGCGCAGCGATCGCTGGACCCGACACAGCGATCGATGGGACGGGCGCAGGCGGGCGGCCGCCGGGCGGTGCCGTCACGTCGGCTCCGCACCAGAAGCCCTCGGGGGCGGTCGCCGAGCGCCTGGCGTCGCCCCCGAGGGTGAGATCAGACTAGGACCAGTCCGGGGAGACGCACCAGCCACGCGCACAGGATCTCGTCGCAGACAGGTGTCGATCAGGGCGAAACCGTCACGAGCACCGATCGTCTACCCATGATTGCGCAGCGTGAGAACAGTCGCCGCGATCAGAGGATGCTCGGGTCGCTCCCGGTGTCACTGACCATCGGCCGACCGGCGTCGGACCAGCCCTGCATCCCGCCGTCCAGGTTCACCGCATCGCGGCCGGCGGCGATCAGGGCCGCCGTGGCGCGCGACGCCCGGCCGCCCCGCTTGCAGGTCACGACGACCTGACCAGCCGGGACCTCCCCGAGGCGGTCGGCCAGCTGGCCCAGCGGGATCAGGAGCGCGCCCGGCGCATGACCGGCGGCGAACTCCGCCGGCTCGCGCACGTCGAGGAGCACCGCATCGGGGTCGACGGTGTCCAGCGTGGTCGTCGGCACCCTGTCCGGGCCGGGCACCCCCGTGCGGAGTAGCGCCGGACCGGGTACCGCCGTGGCCGGTGCGCTCGGCGGCGTCGGTCGCGGGGTGCCAGCCGGCTCGGGAGATGTCATGGGAGCCATCCTCCTGCGGCGCGACGGCATCCACCCGAGGTCGTGACCCGGTGTCCGGCCACGTCGTCGCTCGGGCATCCTGGAGCGCCGCCGTCCACACCCGAGGCCGACGCGGCAACCCGCCGGGACGCCGAGCCGGCGCGGGCGCTGCCGACGCGGGACCGCCGCGAGATCTGGAGAGGTCCGTGTCCGGTCTGTCCCGCTGGTGCGCCCGCCACCGCCTGGTCGTCATCGGCGCCTGGGCGGTCCTGCTGCTGACCCTGGGTGCGTCCTACCTGACGGCGGGCACCGACTACTCCGACGCCTTCGGGCTGCCCGACACCGAGTCGTCCAAGGCGCTCGTCTTGCTGCAGGCGGCGCTGCCCCGCCAGGCCGGGGACACCGACCAGATCGTCGTGCAGGTGGCGACGGGCAGCGTCCGCGACCCAGCCGTGTCCCGGCGGGTCGACCCGATGCTGGCTCGGGTGCGGACCCTCCCGTCGGTCCGCGCGGTGACGGGCTGGGACGGCCGGGCGGGCGCCGGGCAGGTCAGCGCCGACGGGCGGACCGCCTACGCGACGGTCTTGTTCGACCGGCAGGCCGACGCCCTGCCGGCCGGTGCCGTCCGGGCGGTCATCGACACCGCCCGGGCAGCCCGCGGGGATGGCCTGCGGGTGGAGCTCGCGGGGCAGGCGATCGCGCACGTCTCGATGGTCACCCCGCAGCGGACCGAGCTGGTCGGGATCGCGGCGGCCGCCGTCATCCTCTTCGTCGCGTTCGGCTCGCTGCTGGGGATGCTGCTGCCGCTGCTGGTCGCGGTGGCCGGCCTGGGCGCGGGGCTGCTCAGCATCGGTCTGGCGTCCCACGCCGTGACGCTGCCCGCCGTCGCTCCCACGCTGGCTGCCCTGATCGGGCTCGGCGTCGGCATCGACTACGCGCTGTTCATCGTCAGCCGCCACCGAGCAGGCCTCGCGTCGGGACTGACCCCGGCCGACGCCGCCGCGCGCGCGCTGGACACCTCCGGTCGGGCGGTGCTCTTCGCCGGCGGCACGGTCGTCGTCGCCCTGCTGGGACTGCTGGTCCTGCGGGTGCAGTTCTTGTCCGGCATGGGGATCGGCGCGGCGGTCACCGTGGCCTGGACGGTGGCGGCGGCGGTGACGCTGCTGCCGGCGATGCTCGGCGTGCTGGGTACGCGGCTCGACCCGCGCCGGTCGACCGGTCGCCTCGGCGAGCGCCTGCGGCGGGGCGGGCGCCTGGCCGGGCGGGTGCGGCGGCCGCCGGCACACCGCGCGGTGCGCCCGGGTCCGTGGACGCGGTGGGCCGGCCTGGTCTCGCGCCGGAAGGCGGTGCTCAGCGCGGCCACGCTGGTGGTGATCGCAGGCCTCGCCGTTCCCACCCTCAGCTTGCGCCTCGGCGCCTCCGACGCCGGCAACGGCGCGGCGGGGACGACCACCCGCGAGGCGTACGACCTGCTCGCGGCGGGCTTCGGGCCGGGCTCCAACGGACCGCTCGACCTCGTCGCCCGGATCGCGTCGCCGACGGACCGCGTCGCGTTCGGCACCCTGGCGGCGACCCTGCGCCACACGTCCGGTGTCGCCGCGGTCGCCGCCGCACCGACCCCGCCGGGGGCACGGGTCGGCATCGTCGAGGTCGTCCCGACCAGCGCGCCCCAGGACCGGGCGACCAGCGACCTCATCCACCGGCTGCGGGCGCAGGTGCTCCCGGCGGCCGAGCGCGGCAGCGGCCTGCAGGTCTACGTGGGGGGCGCCACCGCGACGTCGGAGGACTTCGCCGCGGTCCTCGCCGGCAAGCTGCCGCTGTTCCTCGCGGTGATCGTCACCCTCGGCTGCCTGCTGCTGCTGCTGGCCTTCCGCAGCGTGGTCGTCCCCCTCACCGCGGCGGCGATGAACCTGCTGGCGGCTGCGGCGTCGTTCGGTGTGGTGGTCGCGGTGTTCCAGTGGGGCTGGGGCGCGGACCTGCTGACCATCGGCAAGCAGGGTCCGGTGGAGGCCTTCCTGCCCGTGATCATGCTGGCGATCCTCTTCGGGCTGTCGATGGACTACCAGGTGTTCCTCGTCAGTCGGATGCACGAGGAGTGGCAGCGGACCGGCGACAACGGCCATGCGGTGCGGGTCGGGCAGGCGCAGACCGGCCGGGTGGTGACGGCGGCCGCGCTCATCATGATCAGCGTCTTCGGCGCCTTCGTGGCCGGCGGCGACCGGGTGATCGCCGAGTTCGGTGTCGGGCTGGCAGCGGCGGTCGCGATCGACGCCTTCCTGCTGCGCACCGTGCTGGTGCCCGCGCTGATGCACCTGTTCGGGCCGGCCAACTGGTGGCTGCCCGGACGCCTCGACCGTCTTCTCCCGCACCTGTCCGTCGAGGGCGCCGACCCGGCCGCCCGGCCCGGTAGCGGCGTCGGGAGCGGTGCGGGCCTGGGTCCGGACGCCGTCGAGCCGGTGACCGCCGGCGCCCGCTGAACCGGCGCCCGCTGGTCAGCGCACGAGGCGCGAGAGCCGGCGGTCCGCCAGCGGCTTGCCGCCGGTCTGACAGGTGGGGCAGTAATGCAGTGCCGAGTCCGCGAACGACACCTCGCGGACGGTGTCCCCGCACACCGGGCAGGCCTCCCCGGCGCGGGCGTGCACCCGCAGGCCGGTCTTCTTCTCCGCCTTCAGCGACGACGCGGCCAGACCCTCGGATCGGGTGACGGCGTCGGCGAGGGTGTCCTGCATCGCGGCGAACAGGGTGGCGCGCTCCGCCGCCGTCATCCCCGACGCCGGCTTGAAGGGCGACAGGCGGGCAGCGTGCAGGATCTCGTCGGAGTAGGCGTTGCCGATGCCGGCGATCACCGACTGGTCGCGCAGGATGCCCTTGAGCTGGGCCCTCCCGGCGGCGGCGAGGATGGCGTCCAGGCTGTCGGCGGTGAACAGCGGGTCGAAGGGATCCGGCCCGAGGCGCGCGATCCCGGGGACCTGGTCGACGTCGGTCACGACGTGCACGGCCAGGCGTTTCTGGGTGCCCTGCTCGGTCAGGTCGAAGCCGCTGCCGTCGTCGAGGGTGAGGCGCAGCGCGAGCGGGCCCCGGCCCGGCTTGGGCGGCGCGGCCGGCTGCTCGTCCTTCCAGCGCAGCCAGCCCGCACGGGACAGGTGGAACACCAGGTGCAGCGGGCCGGGGGGCGCGTCCGCCGCCGGGACGATCACCAGGTCGAGGAACTTTCCGTGCCGGGCGACCGCGGTGACGGTCCCCCCGGCGAGGGCGGTCACCGGCGGGTCGAAGGTCTTGAGGACCGCGAACGAGGCCGGGTCGACGCGGCGGACGACGTGCCCGACCGCGCGCTCGCCCAGGAACGAGCAGAGCGCCTGCACCTCCGGGAGCTCCGGCATCCGTCCATCCTCCGGCTCGCGGACCGCGGTGTCACGGGAACGGTCACGCGGCCCGAGCGGTCGGCTGGGTGCGCAGATCTGGGAGAGGGCGCCGCTGCCGTGCAGTCGAGTACTCGATCCGGCCCGCACGAGCCGAGGAGGCGCCGCAGACGCCCGAACGAGTACTCCACTGCGCGCCCGCCCTCCGCGACCGGGCTGCCCGGGGCGCCGCGCCGCGCCGGTCAGCGGTTGCGGTGCGACCAGGCGAGCAGGCGGTCGACGTCCCAGGTGGTGACCACCCGGTCGACGGGGACGCCGCACTCCTCGGCGCGCGCGCAGCCGATCTGACGCCAGTCGAGCTGTCCCGGGGCGTGCGCGTCGGTGTCGATGGAGAACAGGCAGCCGGCCTCGACGGCCTGGCGGAGGAGGCGGCGCGGTGGGTCGAGGCGCTCGGGCCGGCAGTTGATCTCGACGGCGACCCCGTGCTCGGCGCAGGCGGCGAAGACGGCCGCCGCGTCGAAGGTGCTCTCCGGGCGGCCACCGGTCCGCCGCGACGACCCCGGCGCGCCGCCGTCACCGACCATCCGCCCGGTGCAGTGGCCCAGGACGTCGGTGTGCGGGTCGGCGACGGCGTCCAGCAGGCGCCGGGTCATCGGTCCGGCCGCCATCCGGAGCTTGGAGTGCACCGAGGCGACCACCACGTCCAGGCGGTCGAGCATCTCCGGCGTCTGGTCGAGGACGCCGTCCTCGTCGATGTCGACCTCGATCCCGGTGAGCAGCCGGAAGCCGGGCGCCGTCGCCGCGAAGCCGTCGTTCAGCTCGGCGACCTGGTCGAGCTGGGCGGCCAGGCGCTCCGCGGACAGCCCGTTGGCGACGGTGAGACGCGGTGAGTGGTCGGTGAGGGCGAGGTAGCGGTGTCCCAGCACCGCCGCGGTCGCGGCCATCTCGGCCGCCGGGCTGCCGCCGTCACTCGCGGTCGAGTGGCTGTGCAGGTCTCCCTGCAGGGCCGCGAGCAGCGACTCGCCGCCGACGGCGATGGGCTCCGCGGCCTCGGCCTCCTCCTCCAGTCGCGCGAGGTAGGCGGGCACCCCACCGGCGACGGCCTCGGTGGCGACCTCCGCCGTGCGCGCGCCGACCCCCCGCAGCTCGGTGAGCGTCCCGTGCCGGGCCCGGTCGGCCACCTCGTCGGCGTCGAGCTCCGCGAGCGCCGCGGCCGCGGTCCGAAAGGCCTGGACGCGGTAGGTCGCCCCGCGCGAGCGCTCGAGGAGGAAGGCGATCCGTTGGAGTGCGGCGACCGGTTCCACGCGGTCGACCGTATCGACCGGTGTGCGATTCTCTCCCGGTGACCTGGTGGGAGTGGGTGCTGCTGGTGGTCGTCGTCCTGGTCCTGCTGGTGATCGCCTTCGCGGTGGTGCAGCGTCGAAGGCGAACCGGTGGTGTGGTGGTCTCTCCCGCGGGCACCCGCACGGAGGAGCCGGACGCGGCGACCACGGGCGACCCGCGGCCCGGTCCCGGCGCCGGTCCCGGCGCCGGCGGCGTCCGGTGAGCCTGCTCATGAAGGCGACCGAGATCGTCGGCCGGCCGGTGGTGACCCTCGACGGCGAGGACGTCGCCCAGGTCCGCGATGTCGTGTACGACGACGAGGGCGTCGTCGTCGGCTTCACCCTGGCCGGCCGCGGCCTGTTCGCGGGGCCGCGGCGGGAGTCGCTGCCGTGGCCGGCCGTGCGGGCTCTCGGCCCGGACGCGTTGATCGTCACCGGTGCCGACGTCTTCGTGGACCAGGCGGCCGTGGTCGAGCGCTCGGCGCGGCGCAACGGCGGCGGGGGCGGCCTGGTCCTCGGGTCCCGGGTGATGACCGACGGCGGGACGGACCTCGGGTCGGTGGTCGACGTCGTCCTGGAGGTCGGAGTGTCGACCGCCGTGGTCCGCGGCTACCAGATCGACCCCTCCGACGCCCTCGGCGAGCACCGCCACCACCCCCTCATCCCGATGCCCGACACGATCGCGGTGTCCGGAGAGGCACTCGTGGTGCCGGCCGCGATCACCGACTTCGTGGTGGACGACCTCGCCGGCTTCGGCGCGGCGGTCGAGGCGTTCCGGGCCCGGACGCACCCGGTCGCCGCCCCGGCGGCAGCCGCCCCGGCCGGCGCCCTGCCGCAGCAGGCAGCCGCCCCGCAGGAGGCAGCCGGGCCGGTCGGCGGCGTCCGGTACGTGACGAGCGAGGGTGGGCCGTCGTGAGGTTCTCCGAGGCCAAGGGCCAGAAGGTCCTCAGTACGTCGGGTGCGGCGACGGTCGGCAAGGTGTCCCGCTTCGTCGTCGCGCCGACGCCGCCACCCGCGCGGGTGGCGGCCCTCGTCCTGCGCAAGACCCCCGGCGACGCCGACGTCCTGCCGTGGTCAGGCCTCACCGCCTTCGGCCGCGACGCGGTGACCGTCGAGTCTGCCGCCTCCTTCGTCCAGGCGGACGGCCACCTCGCTGTCCTGGCCGACAAGGACCACCAGGTGCTCGGCCGGCGCGTCCTCGACGACTCCGGGACCGACCTCGGCAAGGTCGTGGACGTCGAGTTCGACCTCCGGACCGGCGAGCTGACCACGGTCCTGACCGACCGGACCGAGATCCCCGGCTCTGCCGTCGTCGGGCTGGGCAGCTACGCACTCGTGGTCCGGGCCGCCGGCGCCTGACCCGAAGTCCGGATCAGGACAGCCGTCGACTGAGGTGCGTTGCGGGCGCTGGGCACGCACCGGCTCGAGCGGTAGCGATCGGCGCACGGCACGGACACGATCGGGCAACGGTCCCGACCGGCCCTGGGGTGCCCGCCGCCGACCGGTCGATCCCGTGCGAAACTCCAGCCGCAGACGCGCAGCACAGCCGCCCGCGTCGGAGCGTGCAGTCAGGAAGGACTCCGCCATGCCCACACCTCTCTCCACCGGTCCGGACGCAGGTCCGCCGAGCCGGCGCGCACTGCTGCTGGGCGCTGCGGCCGTCGGCGCCGTGCCGCTGCTCGCGGCGTGCACCGGGACCTCGACGTCCGCGACCCCGGCCGCGTCGAGCGCCAGCTCGTCGGACACCTCCGGGGGTGCCTCCGCCGGTGCCTCCGACGCCGGCTCCGCAGGGGCGTCGACCGGCGCCTCGGCCGGTGGTTCCACGACCGCCGCCGCCGGCAGCGGTGGGTCCACGACCCTCGGCTCCAGCGGGTCCGACGCGGTCCCCAAGTCGGCCATCGCCGCGATGGTCACCGCCTTCCAGAAGTCCGGCGGCGCCAAGGTCGCGGTGAACACCGTCAGCCACAACGACTTCCAGAACGCCATCAACAGCTACCTCCAGGGGTCTCCCGACGACGGGTTCACCTGGTTCGCCGGGTACCGGATGCGCTTCTACGCCAAGAAGGGCCTGGTGGCGCCGCTGGACGACGTCTGGACCTCCCTGGCACCCGACTTCAGTCCGGCGATCACCGCGGCGTCGACCGGTGACGACGGCAAGAAGTACTTCGTCCCGAACTACAACTACCCGTGGGGCTTCTTCTACAAGAAGAGCCTGTGGGCCAAGCACGGCTACACCGCACCCACCACGTGGGGGGCCTTCGTCGCGCTGTGCAAGAAGATGAAGGCCGACGGCCTGATCCCGATCGCCTTCGGCGACAAGGACGGCTGGCCCGCGATGGGCACCTTCGACTACCTGAACCTGCGGGTGAACGGCTACACCTTCCACGTCGACCTCCTCGGCCACAAGGAGTCGTGGACGTCGCCGAAGGTCGCGAAGGTGTTCGACATGTGGAAGGAGATCCTGCCCTACCACGCGCCCAACTCCCTGGGGCGCATCTGGCAGGACGCGGCGACCACGGTGGTCCGGGGCACGACCGGCATGTACCTGCTCGGCTCGTTCGTGGCCCAGCAGTTCCCGCCGAGCACGCTCGCCGACTACGACTTCTTCCTGTTCCCGGCGATCGACCCGGCCCACGGCCAGGACACGATCGAGGCTCCCATCGACGGGTTCATGCTGTCGAAGAAGGGCGCGAGCAACCCGACGGCCAAGGCCATGCTGAAGTTCTTCGGCTCGGCCGAGGGGCAGAACGCGTACGCAGCGGTCGACCCGAGCAACGTCGCGACCAACAAGAAAGCCGACCTCTCGAAGCTGACGGCGCTGCAGAAGAAGTCCCAGCAGGTGATCTCGTCGGCGAAGAACATCACCCAGTTCCTCGACCGCGACTCCCTCCCGGCGTTCGCGAACAACGTGATGATCCCGGCGCTGCAGACCTTCATCTCCAGCGGCACCTTCCAGGCGGCGACGGTCGACAAGCAGGCGACGCAGCTCTTCTCCGCGGGGAGCTGAGTGAGCGAGGTACCCCTGGCCGGTCCGCGTCGGCGGACCGGCCGGGGAGCCACCGCGGTCGCGACCGTGCCCGGTGTCGCCCGCCGGCCGCGCCTGCGGAAGCTGTCCCGCCGCGATGTCGCCGTGCTGGCGCTGATGGTCGGCATCCCGACCCTCATCGAGCTGTGCCTCGTGTGGCTCCCGGCGGTCGCGTCGATCGGGCTGTCGTTCACCCGCTGGGACGGGCTCAGCCTGTCCGACATCCACTGGGTCGGGACGCGCAACTACCACTACATCTTCACGTCCTACCCGCAGTTCTGGCCGGCCATCCGCCACAACGTGCTGTGGCTGGTCTTCCTCGCGGTCATCGCCACCCCGCTCGGCCTGCTCCTCGCGGTGGTGCTCGACCAGAAGATCCGCGGGAGCCGCATCTACCAGAGCATCTTCTTCATCCCGGTGATGCTGTCCCTCGCGCTCGTCGCGATCATCTGGCAGCTCATGTACGACCAGGACAACGGGCTCATCAACAACGTGGCCGGGACCGCCGGGCACCCGGGAGCCGTCGACTGGTACGGCAATCCGCACGTCAACATCTGGGCGGCGCTGGTGGCCGCCACCTGGCGGCACGCCGGCTACATCATGATCCTCTACCTGGCCGGCCTGAAGGGCATCGACCCGGCGCTGAAGGAGGCCGCCGCGATCGACGGCGCGAACGCCCGCCAGACCTTCTTCCGGGTCGTGTTCCCGGCGATGCGGCCGATCAACATCGTGGTCGTGGTCATCACGATCATCGAAGCCCTGCGCGCGTTCGACATCGTCTACGTCATCAACGGCGGCACGAACGGCCTCGAGCTGCTCAGCGCCCTGGTCATCCAGAACCTGAAGGGCGAGGGTCTGGACATCGGTGACGGGTCGGCCATCGCCGTCGTCCTCCTGGTCATCTCCCTGATCCCCATCACCACCTACCTGAACCGTGTGTTCCGGAGGGACAACCGATGACCGCGAGCACCGCCCTCGACGACGCCGTCGGCACCGGCCTCGGTGGCACGGCGACAGCCGGCGTCCGCTCGAGGCGCCGTCCCGGTGGGCCGCCCCGACGCCACCTCGGCAGCGTGCTGTTCCTCACGGCGATGTCCGTCCTGTGGCTGGCACCGCTGATGTGGACCCTCTACACGTCACTGCGCCCCAAGGTCGTCACCGACGCGAACGGCTACTTCAGCATCGCCGGGCCGCTCAACTTCCACAACTACAGCGACGCCTGGACGCAGGGCGGCTTCAAGACCTACTTCCTCAACTCCGCGATCATCACGATCCCGGCGGTGTTGCTGACCCTGCTGCTCGCCTCGACCGTCGCCTTCGCGGTCTCCCGGTTCTCGTGGCGCTTCAACATCACGATCCTGATCATGTTCACGGCGGGGAACATGCTCCCGCCCCAGGTGCTGGCGACCCCGCTGTTCCAGATCTACAAGCACCTGCCCCTGCCGCTGTCGATCAGCGACTCCGGCTCCCTGCTGAACACGTACTACGGCGTCATCGCGGCCAACGTCGCGTTCCAGCTGGGCTTCTGCACGTTCGTCATGTCCAACTACATGCGGGCCCTGCCGCAGGAGCTGGGCGAGGCCGCCCTCGTCGACGGTGCCGGGGTGTGGACGCAGTACCGGTCGATCATCATGCCGCTGTGCCGACCGGCCCTCGCAGCGCTGGGGACCCTCGAGGTCATCTTCATCTACAACGACTTCTTCTGGGCCCTGCTCTTCGTGCAGAGCGGGAACCGGCTGCCGATCACGACGGCGATCAACAACCTCAAGGGCGAGTACCTGTCGAACTTCAACCTGATCGCCGCCGGGGCGACGCTCACGGTGATCCCGACGCTGGTCATCTACCTCGCGCTGCAGCGGCAGTTCGTCGCGGGCCTGACCCTGGGCGCCAACAAGGGCTGACGCTCGCAGTCGTCGAGACGACAGGCCCACCCGCCGAGCGGTCGACGCGCCGGCCCGCCGGCCGATGTGCCGCCGGAGCCGTGTCGTTGCATCCTGAGACGATGCGCCTGCGACGGGTCTCACCGACCGACCCCGGCTTCAGCCGGCGGCGGTCCGGCCGCGGTTGGGTCTTCCTCGACACCGACGGCCGGCGGATCCTTGACCACGACGTCGTCGACCGGATCGCGCACCTGGCGATCCCACCGGCCTACCGCGACGTCTGGATCTGCCGGTACGCCAACGGCCACATCCAGGCGGTCGGGACCGACGACCGGGGCCGGCGCCAGTACCGCTACCACCCGCTGTGGCGCGAGGAGCGGGACCGGGCGAAGCACGACCGGGTCCTCTACATCGCCCGTCGGCTGCCGGCCGCGCGCACGGTGGTCGCCGGACACCTCGCCCGCGCCGGGATGCCCCGTGAGCGGGCGCTGGCCACCGCGTTCCGGCTGCTCGAGCTCGGCTTCTTCCGGGTCGGCGGGGAGGCGTACGCGGAGGAGAACCACAGCTACGGCCTCGCGACGCTGCTCCGCGAGCACGTCACGGTCGGGCGCAGCGAGGTCCGGTTCCGCTACATCGCGAAGGCCGGCAAGGACCGCCGCATCGTCATCAGCGATCCGGCGGTGCGAGACGCCATCTCGACGCTCAAGCGCCGTACCGGCGGTGGCGACGACCTGCTCGCGTGGCGCGAGCACGGCCGGTGGCACGACGTCACGAGCACCGACATCAACCGCTACCTCCACGAGGTCGTCGGTGAGGGGGTCACCGCCAAGGACTTCCGCACCTGGCACGGCACGGTCCTGGCGGCTGCACACCTGGCCGCCCTCCACGAGGACGGGGCCAGCGCCACCAGGCGGAAGCGGTCGGTCAACGAGGTGATGCGGGCGGTGTCGGAGCAGCTGGGCAACACCCCGGCGGTCGCCCGCAAGAGCTACGTCGACCCGCGGATCGTCGAGCGCTTCGAGGACGGCCGGACCGTCGCCGCCACCCTCCGCCGGATCGGGGCCGACCCGGCCGGCTGGGACGGCGCCGCCCACGACCGCCTCGAGCGCGCGGTGGTGAAGCTGCTGGCGGCCCAGCGCGCGGCCGCCGTGGCCGATGCGGCTGCCGACGACCTCGAGAGCCGTGCGCGGCGGGCCCGCAGGATCGCGGACGAGGCCGACCGGCGCGCGCTGGTCGCGGCCGAGAGCCTGGTGGAGACCTCACTCGCCGCGGCCGGCTGACTGCGCACCGGCTACGACCAGCGGACCTAGCGGCGCAGGTCGATGAGGCGCAGGGGCACGTCGACGAGTGCGACCTCCGCGCGGTCGCCGGACAGCCGGTCGACACACTCGACCGTGCCGGTGGCCAGCCCGCGGCCAGCAACGACGATGTCCGGGATGCCCAGCAGCTCCGCGTCGGTCAGCTTGACCCCGACACTGACCCGCGGGCGGTCGTCGAGCAGCACCGACAGCCCCGCGGCCTCGACGGCGGCGGCCAGCGCGGCGGTCGCGTCGACCGCTTCCGGCGTGCGCCCGACCTGGACGACGTACACGTCGAAGGGGGCCACCGACCGCGGCCAGGCGAGCCCCCGCTCGTCGTGGTGGATTTCCGCGATCGCCGCCACCGCCCGGGTCACCCCGAGCCCGTAGGAGCCCATGGTGACCGTCACCTGCCGGCCGGAGTCGTCGAGCACGCTCAGCCCGAGGGCGTCGGCGAACTTCCGGCCGAGGGCGAAGACGTGGCCGATCTCGATGCCCCGGGCAGCCGACAGCGGGCCGGAGCCGTCGGGCGCCGGGTCCCCGACGCGGACCTCGGCTGCCTCGACGGTGCCGTCGCCGGTGAAGTCCCGCCCGGCGACCAGCCCGATCACGTGCCGGCCGGCCTCGTTCGCGCCGGTCACCCAGGACGTGCCGGTCACCACCCGCGGGTCGAGCAGGTACCGGACGCCGCTGGCCGAGGAGAGCCCGAGCCCGCCCGGCCCGATGTAGCCCTTCACCAGCGCGGGGTGGGCGGCGAAGTCCTCGTCGGTGAACGCCTCGACGGTGGCCGGGTAGACCGCGGCCTCGAGGCGGACGGGATCGACGTCGCGGTCACCGGGCAGCCCGACCGCCAGCGGCTCCCAGCTGCCGTCCGGCGCGACGAGGCGCACGACGACGTTCTTCAGGGTGTCCGCCGCGTTCCACTCCCGATCCGGGCGGGGGAAGCGCGCCTGGACGAGCGCCACCAGGCTCGCGATGGTCGGGCTGTCCGGGGTGTCGTGGACCGCCGCCGGCGGCAGCCCATCGAGCGGGAGGTCCGGCGGCACCACCGTGCGGACCGCCTCGACGTTCGCCGCGTAGCCGCCGGGGCTGCGGACGTAGGTGTCCTCGCCGGAGGCCGACGGCGCCAGGAACTCCTCGCTGCGCGAGCCGCCCATGGCCCCGGCCAGCGCCGAGACGATGACGTAGGGGAGCCCGAGCCGGTCGAAGGTCGCCTCGTACGCGGCCCGGTGGCGGTCGTAGGAGGCGGCCAGCCCGGCGTCGTCGAGGTCGAAGGAGTAGGAGTCCTTCATGACGAACTCCCGGCCCCGCAGCAGACCGGCACGCGGTCGGGCCTCGTCCCGGTACTTGGTCTGGATCTGGTACAGCGCCAGCGGGAGGTCCTTGTACGAGGAGTAGAGGTCCTTCACCAACAGGGTGAACATCTCCTCGTGGGTGGGTCCGAGGAGGTAGTCGCTCCCGCGGCGGTCCTTCAACCGGAAGAGCAGGTCGGCGTACTCGGTCCAGCGGCCGGTCGTCTCGTAGGGCTCGCGCGGCAGCAGGGCGGGGAAGTGCACCTCCTGGGCGCCGATGCGGTCCATCTCCTCGCGCACGACAGCCTCGACGCGGCGCAGCACCCGCAGGCCGAGCGGCAGCCAGGTGGTGATCCCGGGAGCGGTCCGGCGAATGTACCCGCCGCGGACGAGCAGGCGGTGCCCGGGGAGCTCGGCGTCCGCCGGGTCGTCCCGCAGCGTTCGCAGGAACAGGGTCGACATCCGGGTCACCATGGCGTCGACGCTAACGGCCGGGGCCGCCGCTCCCGCAGCGTTCTCCTGCACGCCGATCGCGGCCCGTCCGGCTGGGTCGACCCCGGCTCACCCGGCGGGCGCGTAGGGCGGGCGCGTAGGGCGGGCGCGTACGACAGCAGCCGGGCCCGCTGCCGTCAGGCCCAGCGGGCCGGCAGCGGGGTCGCCAGCAGCCGGGGCAGCCGGGCCAGGTAGTCCCGGCGGGGCACGGCGTGCGCTCCGAGTGACTGCAGGTGCGGCGTCACCCACTGGACGTCGACGAGACGGTCCCCGCCGGCCGCGCACAGCAGCTCGACGAGCCCGAGCAGGGCTACCTTGCTCGCATCCCGCCCGGCCGGGCCGTCGACGTGGAACATCGACTCCCCGGCGAACAGCCCGCCGATCGCCACCCCGTAGAGACCGCCGGCGAGCTGCCCGGCCGGCGTCCAGGCCTCCACGGAGTGCGCCCAGCCGAGGGCGTGCAGGCGGGTGTAGGCGTGGACGAGGTCGCGGGTGATCCAGCCGCCGGGCCGCGGGGTCCGGGCACAGGCGGCGATGACCGCGGCGAAGTCGGTGTCGACCCGCACGGTGAACCGGCGCGCGGACTGGGCAAGAGACCGCGACACCTCCAGGTCCCCGGGCTCGAGCACGCCACGGCGTTCCGGACACCACCACAGCGGCGGCCCGCGGCGCGCGACCGGCATCGGGAAGACCCCACCGCGGTAGGCGGCCAGCAGGGTGCCCGCCTCCAGGTCCGCTCCGCGGCCGACGACGTCGGTCGGTCCCTGGTCGGAGCCGGGATCGTCGGGGTCCTGGAGGTCGGGGTCCGGGAGTCCGACGCCTGGGACGCCGGCGCCCGGGCCGGGCCGGCCTGCACCGAGGGCCGATGTGTCGAAGGCCCAGCGCGAGGGCGGCGGCTCGATCGGCAGCGTCAGCTCCAGCCGTACTCGACGCCGGTGAGGCGCTCGGAGGTGATCCACAGGGCCGCCGCACAGACGTCGTCGAAGGCCGCGGGGGCGGTCTGGACGCGCACCGGCGCACCGACCCACTGGCCCGGTCCCGCCGGCCCGAACACCTCGAGCGGCCGGACGTCGGCCATCGTCGCCGCGTAGACCAGCGGCAGGGCGCCGGCCTGCGGGGACTGACCGAGGACGTCGTAGGCCGCCCGGGCCAGCGGCCCGACGACGCCACTGCCGACGGCGGAGCCGGCGACCAGGCCGGTGGCCGCGATCCCGGGGTGGGCGGCCACCGCGAGCAGCGGCCGGCCGTGTTCGTCGGCGCGCCGCTGCAGCTCGCGGGCGAACAGCAGGTTCGCCAGCTTGGACTGGGCGTAGGCGCCCCACGCCGAGTAGCGGCGCCCCTCCCAGCTGAGGTCGGAGACGAGCACCCGGCCGATGCGGTGGGCCGGCGAGGTGACCACCACGACCCGCGGCGGCGCGGGCGGGCGCGACAGACTACCGCCGGCCTCCTGCAGCAGCGGCAGCAGACGCCCCACCAGGGCGAAGTGCCCCAGGTGGTTCACGCCGATCTGCGTCTCGAAGCCGTCGACGGTCCGCCCGCGCGGGGTCGCCATCACCCCGGCGTTGGCCAGGACGACGTCGAGACGGTCCACCCGGGCGGCGACCGACGCGGCGGCCGCGGTCACCGAGGACAGGTCCGCCAGATCCAGGGCGACCACCTCGGGCACCGGCCCGCCCGCCGTCGCCGCCACCCGCCGCAGCGCGGTCTCGCCGCGGGCCGGGTCCCGCGCCGTCAGCAGGACCCGGGCGCCGGCCCGGGCCAGGACCAGCGCCGCCTGCAGCCCGACGCCCGAGGTCGAGCCGGTGACCAGCACGGTCCGCCCGGTCTGGTCCGGGACGTCGGCCGCGGTGAACGCCCCGGGCGGCTGGCCACGGACGGCTGACCGCCAGGTCGCGGCCACCGAGCCGACCAGTGACGGGCCGGCCAGTGACGAGACGGCCGTGCGGACACCCCGTCGCCCCATGCCCCGATCCTCGTCCCGCGGCGGCCGAGTCGCGTCCGCCCCCCCGCCACGACGTCGGAGGTCGGTCGGCGGGCAATCGCACCCCGCACCCGGGCGTCCTCGGACACGTAGCGCGTCGCGCTACGGTAGGGAGAGTAGACCTGTGGTGGGCCGGAGCCGATCTCCGCGAACCACCTGCAGGACCGGGAGACCGCCCATGAGTGACAGCCAGAGCACGACCTCCGATGTCCTCGCGGGGGTTCCGGACCCGGCGCTCCCCGAGCCGGCGGGACCGGACGCGGGGCGCACGGACCCTGCGGAAGCGGTCCGCCGGGCGCGACACGCCGCAATCCGTGCCGAGATCGCTGACGAGGAGTCGGAGGCGGTCGAAGCCGAGGTCGCCGCGAACACCGCAGCGCTCGACGTGGCCCTGCACCTCCGGATCGACCGCGACCTCGACGGCCGACTCCGCAGCAGCGCCGCCGCGGCGCAGATCCCCACGTCCGCCCTCGTCCGTCGCCTGCTGCGCGACGCCGTCCGCGCTGCACCGCCGTTCGTGCTCACCCAGACCGACGTCGAGACCATCGCCCGGCGCGTCGCCCGCGAAGAGCTGGACCGTTCCTGACGCACCCGGGACACGACCCCGGGTCCAGACGGAGCTGGTGCGCACAGGGCCGGCCGGGTGGTTCGGCTCGCCTCGGCACCCGTCACCAGCGTCACACCCAGGCCGGCGCCAGGAGCTGGTCGGCGGTGGCTGTCGGCTGGGCTGGTCGGCGGGGGCTGCGGGTCGGCTGTCTCCCACGCCGGGCCACCTCGAGGCAGCGCACCTAGATTGGCCGGATGGCCTCACCGCGGACCCCGGGCGGCGGCCGCTCGCTGCTGCGGGCCAGTGCGGAGGCCGCGAACCGGCTGGCACCGGTCGCCGTCGGCAGCCTGATGCACCAGATCGTCGAGCGCGCCGTGGAGGGCACCGGTCCGTTCCGCGGCGCCGCCGCCTGGGGCGACACGCTGCTGCACAACCGCGACGGGTCGGTCGACGCGGCTACCCGGGACGCGGTGTCCATCACCAGCAGCATGGCCGGCGCGCAGGGCTTCCTCTCCGGTCTGGGCGGGGTGCTGGCCGCGGCCGTCACCCTGCCGGCCAACCTCCTCGGCCTCGCCGTGCTGCATGTCCGCCTGGCCGCGACGATCGCGCACATCCACGGCTACGACATCGACGACGACCGGGTCCGCCTCGCCGTGCTGACCTCGCTGCTCGCGGAGAAGGAGATCGGCGCCCTCGTCCGCTCGGGCCGCCTGCCGAGCACCGCCCTCGGCCTGGCGACCGCGCCGGTGTACGACCCGGCCCTCTTCGCAACGGTCTCCGACGCGGTGCTGGCCGCGCTGATGTCGCGGGTCGGCGGCAAGCGGATGGTCGTCGCCGTCGCCCGCCGGGTACCGGTCCTCGGCGGGATCGTCGGGGCCGGCGCCGACGCCGCCGGGACCTGGTACGTCGCCGCCGGGGTCCGGGCGCAGCTCCCGGTCCGCCGCGCCAGCACCCCGAAGGCCCGCTGACCGGCGGACGCGCGCGGTCGGACGGCGGTCGGACGTCAGCCGTGCCCGGCAGCCTCGCCGCCCAGGTTGCCGGGAGAAGGTGGTGACATGAGCGACCCCGGACTCGTCCTGGTGACCGGCCCGACCGGGACCGTCGGCGCACCGCTGACCGAGCTGCTGGCCGACCGCGGTGTCCCCACGGTCGCGGGCGCCCGCGACCCGGCGACCTACCGCGGCCCGGTGGCCGCCCGCGCGCTGGACTTCGAGCGTCCCGACACCTTCCCCGCAGCGCTGGCGGGTGTGCGCCGGGTGTTCCTGATGCGGCCGCCGGCCATCGCCGACACCAAGGGCCGGCTGCGCCCGTTCATCGTGGCGGCCCGTGCCGGCGGGGTCGAGCAGGTGGTGTTCCTGTCGGTGCTGGGCGTCAACCGGGCCCTGCCGCACTGGCAGGTGGAGCAGGACCTGCGCGCGTCGGGGATGGACTGGACGTTCCTCCGGCCGTCGTTCTTCGCGCAGAACCTGGAGACCGCCTACCGCGCGGACATCCGGGACGGGAGCCACCTCCACCTCGCGTCCGGGAACGGCCGCACGAGCTTCGTCGACACCCGGGACGTGGCCGCGGTCGCCGTGGCCGCCCTGACCGAGCCGGCCGCCCACCGCGGGCAGGCGTACACCCTCACCGGACCGGCCGCGCTGACCTGGCACGAGGTCGCGTCGATGCTGTCGGCGGAGCTGGGGCGGGCGATCACCTACGAGCCGCTAGGGCTGCTCGCCCGCCGCGCCGAGCTGCGCCGCCTCGGGCTGCCGACGGCGTCGGTCCGGGTCCAGCTGGTGATCGACGTCGTCGCCCGGCTCGGGCTGGCGGCCCGGGTCACCGACACGACGGCAGCCGTCCTCGGCCGCCCGGCGACACCGCTGGCCACCTACCTCCGCGACCGCCGCGAGGTCTGGCTCCGGACCGTCTAGACCGGGCCGTCCGCGACGCCGACCTGGCCGGCCCCGCCGACGGCGGTCGTCGCGTCGACGGCGGTGCTGTGACCGGGAGCACTGCTCGCGCCGGCTTCGACGGCCGTGCCCACGCCGACCCGTCGACGACGAACCGCCACCCGGGTCGCCGGCTCCGCCGCACGGGCACGTGTCGTCAACCAGGGCTCGAGATCACCCGCCGAGACGGGACGTCGGATGTGGAAGCCCTGGACGAGGTCGCAGCCCATGCCGGCCAGCACGGCCTGGGCGGTGGCGTCCTCCACCCCCTCCGCGACGACGTGCATCCCGAGGTTGTGGCCGAGGTCGACGGCGGACTGGACGAGGACGGTGTCGCTGTCGTCGGTGGCCATCCCGCTGACGAAGGACCGGTCGATCTTCAGCTCCCGCACCGGCAGGTTCTTCAGGTACGCCATCGAGGAGTAGCCGGTGCCGAAGTCGTCGATGCTGAGGCAGATGCCCATCGCGTCCAGCGCCCGCAGGACGGTCAGCGCGTGCTCGGGATCGGACATGATCGCGCTCTCGGTCAGCTCCAGGCTCAGCAGGTCCGCCGGTACCCCGGCCGCGTCGAGCTGGCGCTGCACCTGCTCGGGGAACGTCGGGTCGAGCAGCGAGCGCGCGGAGATGTTCACCGCCACCGGGATCGTCCACCCCCGTTCCCGCCAGGTGCGGACCTGTAGCAGTGCCTGCCGGAGGATCTCGGCGGTCAGCGGGTGGATCACCGCGGTGGTCTCGGCGATCGGGATGAAGGCACCCGGCCCGAGCAGTCCCCGGGTCGGGTGCTGCCACCGGACGAGTGCCTCGACACTGTGCAGCGCGCCGGTGGCCGTGGCGACCTTCGGCTGGTAGCGCAGGACCAGCTGACCGCCGGTGATCGCCCGGCGGAGATCACCGAGCAGGGCGAGGCGCGCGACGGTGTGGTCGTCGCGGGTGAGCTCATAGGTGGCGAAGGGGACGTGGCGGCTCTTGGCCTCGTACATCGCGACGTCGGCGTGCCGCAGGGCGGTGTCCACATCGCTGTCGGGGCAGGCCATCGCGATCCCGATGCTGGCGTCCACGTCGAGGGAGATGTCGGCGATGGTGAACGGCTCCTGCAGCACCTCGGTGAGCCGGCCGGCGGCTGCGGTCGCGTCCTCCGGCGTGCTCACCGCGAGCAGCACCGCGAACTCGTCCCCGCCGAAGCGGGCCACGGAGTCCGCCGAGCGCAGCGTCGAGGCGAAGCGTGCGGCGACCTGGGACAGCAGGAGGTCCCCGTAGTGGTGGCCGAGGGTGTCGTTCACGTCTTTGAAGCGGTTGAGGTCGACCAAAATCACCGCGACCTGGTCCCCGCCGCGGCCGGCCGCGCGCAGGGCGTGGGCCGTCCGGTCCTGGAAGAGCGCCCGGTTGGGCAGGCCCGTCAGGGAGTCGTGGAGCGCCTGGTGCCGATTGAGCTCGCTCTGCGAGCGCAGCCGGCGCGCGGCCTTCGTCAGAGAGAGACCGGCGAACACGATGAGGCCGATCGCGACCAGCAGCACGACCACGTCGGAGACGAAGATCAGCCGACCGGTGCTGCGCAGCTCAGCGACGCGGTCGAGGGCCAGGGACTCGTGCCGGGCGGCGGCGGCGTAGATCTGCCGCTGGAGCAGACCGAAGACGGGGTCGACCTGGCCGGTGTCCACCGCGTTCACCGCAGCCGGCGGCTCATGGGCGTCGACGGCGGCGAACAGGCTGGTAGCGGCGAGCAGGTAGCGGCTGTGCTCGGCCGTGACCGTCGTCACCAGCGCCCGGTCCTGCGCGCCGCCGAGTGCCTGGACCCGGGCGAGGGCCGTGACGACCTGCTGCTCGGCGGCGCGGTGGGCGGCGCGGATGTCGGGCCCGGGCTGGAGGCGGTACTTGCGCTCGAGGGACTCCTCCGCCGCGACGGCGGTGGCTGCCGAGGAGTAGGCCCTCCCGAGCAGCACCGCCTGCCCCGTCTCGCCGGCGTTGCGGTCGGACTTCAGTGAGCCGAGGGTGACCAGGATCATCAGGACGACGAGGACCGCGGCGACGACGGCGACCCCACGCGAGTCCGTTCGGGAGCCGTCGGGGGCGCTCGAGCGGCCGCCGTGGCGGCGGGGCAGGCGGCGGCGTGGAGTGGTCACGGACCTCACCCCACTCCGACAGCCGACCGGTCTCCCCGGTGCAGGCACGAGTCAGCCAGGCACCGCCTGTGCGCAACCTGAGCAGGGCGCACCGGACGCCGTCCGGACGACCGGCTCGAGTGGGACGCGGGGCACCATCCCCCGTCAGGGGTCTCCCGTGCGGCGCTCGGCGCACGAGCGCGGAAGGTCGAGCGGGTGCGCACCGACGTCGACGCCCCGGCCACGGTCCGGCGGCGGGCCGGACTGCTGCTGCGCGACGCCTTGGTGGTCACCCTCTTCGCGCTGACGACCGCTCTCGTCACCGGTGCCGTGGTCGGTGACGGCCGGCCGGTCGCGGTGCCCGCCGACCTGACCGTGCCGCTGCGGCCGGTCGGCCCGGTCACCGCCGCGTGGGCGCACCTGGCCGCGTTGCGGGTGCTGCCCGCCCGGGTCCACGCCGGGGGCTACGACCGGGGGTGCGGGCGCGGTCACGGCTGCGTCTTCGGCCCGGCCTGGTCCGACGACGTCGATGTCGCCGGCGGCCACAACGGCGTCGACACCCGGACCGACGTCATCCGGCGCGACCGCGGCGTCCGGGCCGGGCTGCTCGACCCCTACTCCGGCAGACCGACGCAGACCATCCAGATCGACCACCTGGTGCCACTCGCCGCCGCCTGGGACCTGGGCGCCCGCGACTGGCCACCCCGCGAGCGCGCCGACTTCGCGAACGACCCGAGGGAGCTGCTGTCGGTGTCGGCGGCGGAGAACCAGCTCAAGAGCGACGAGACCCCGGGGGACTGGGCCGACTGCCTGCGCTCGCCCGGGCCGTGCCTGCGCGCCCGGCCGGTCGTCTGGCTCCCGCGGGCGGGGATCCGGTGTGCCCTGGCGCAGCGCTACGTCCTGGTGTGCCGCGTGTACGCCCTCCCGGTCACCGCAGACGATCACCGGTCGCTGACGGACATGCTCACGACCTGCTCCGAATGACCCGGTGTGCGGACCGGACCGGGCCGCGCTGGCGCCGGCAGGCACGGTCACGGTGACGCCACCTACCCTGCGCTCGTGGCCGGGCGGGGGTCGGTGCCGCCGACGATGGTGGACGTCGCCCGGGCGGCGGGGGTGTCGCAGTCCACGGTGTCGCTGGTCGTGAACGGCCGCCCCGGCCGCGTCGGCGCGGGGACCCGGGACCGGGTGCTGGCGGTGATCGACGAGCTCGGCTTCCGGCCCAACCTGACCGCCCGGGGACTGCGGCTGTCGGCGACCGGGACGATCGGGCTCGTCACCGACCGGATCGCGTCGTCACCGTTCGCGGGCCCGATCGTGTCCGGCGCGCAGGCGCTGGCGTGGTCGCACGGGTACCTGCTGCTCGTGGTGAACACCGACGGCGACGAGGCGGTGCAGGCCGCCGCCGTCCAGGCGCTGGTGGACCGCCGGGTCGACGGGCTGCTGTACGCGGCGATGGCGTGGCAGGAGGTGGTGCTGCCCGCGACGTTCGACGCGGTCCCGTCGCTGCTGGTCAACGCCTGGGCCGGGAACGGGCACCCCGCGGTCACCCCGGCGGAGGTCGACGGCGGCCGGCTGGCCGCGCAGGCCGTCGTCGAGGTCGGGCACCGGGCGATCGCGCTGATCGGCGGGGTCCGCGGCCACGCCGCCGCGGTGCAGCGGGAGCAGGGCTTCCGGGAGCACCTCGCCGGCGCCGGGATCGCCGTGGCCGAGGACTGGGTCAGCACCGGTCCCTGGGACATCGACTCCGGCTACCGGCGGATGCTCGGACTGCTCGACGGACCCGAGCGGCCGACGGCGGTCGTGTGTGGGAACGACCTGGTCGCGGTCGGGGTGATCACCGCGTGCCGGGACCGGGGGCTGGGGGTCCCCGCGGAGGTGTCGGTCGTCGGCTATGACGACCAGCCGATCCTCGCGGCGCAGTACCGCCCGGCCCTGACCACCGTGGCCATCCCCCACGACGCTCTCGGGCGGGCCGCGGTGACCGCCCTGGTCGAGGCGATCGACACCGGGGAACCCCCCCGGTCCGCGCAGGTCGGGGGCGTCCTGGTGCGCCGGGACTCGGTCGCCCCGCCTCGTCCGGCTTGACGCGAGCGGCGCCAACCCCGACCGTCATACCTATGACGACCACCGGGGTGCTCGCGGCCGAGCGGGACGACACCGCCTACCTGTCCTGGGTGGGCAACCGCCCGGGGCGCCTCACCGCCGCCGAGGCCGCGGGGCTGCGCGCCGAGCACGCCGCGGCACGACGCTCCGGGCAGTGGGCACCGTTCGCGGTCGCCCTCGACGCCCACCTGGCCGCGGGCATCTCCCAGGTCCGTCTCGCGGTGTCCCTCGGGGTGTCCACCCGACACGTCCACGACCTCGTCTCCGGCAACCTCCCGGCCGGGCACCGCCGAGCACCTGTCCGGGACTGGACGGTCGGGGAGTGGATCACAACCCCGGTCGCAGCCGACCTCCTCGACACGACCCCCGCGCGGCTGCGCTGCCGCCTCGCCGACGCCTACGCAGCCGACATCACCTGCAAGGCCGGCAAGAACCGGGTCTGGCACGCGCCGTCCCTGCTCGACTGGTGGACCCGCACGCGCTGACGCCGGTCCGGGGCGGCCAGCTCCGGCTGGCGACGGGTCGAGCCCGACCGGGTGTGCGATCGTCGCGGGAGGGACGAGCTGACCGAGGGACGACTGACCGAGGAGTGGCCGCGGTGGACGACAACGCGTACCAGGACTGGAACGCCAAGGTGATCGCGGACTTCCGGGCTCACGGCGGCCAGGTCGGCGGGAACTTCGAGGGCGCACCGATGGTGCTGGTCCACCACCGGGGGCGGGCGAGCGGCGTCGAGCGGGTGACCCCGCTGATGTACCAGCCCGTCGACGGCGGCTACGCGGTGTTCGCCTCCAAGGCCGGCGCGACCACCGACCCGGACTGGTACCGCAACCTGGTGGCCCACCCCGACACGACCATCGAGGTCGGCACCGAGGTGCTCGCGGTGACCGCACGGGTCGCGGTCGACGGCGAGCGCGACCGGATCTGGGACCGGCAGAAGACCGTGGCGCCGGGCTTCGCCGAGTACGAGCGGACAGCGGCTCCGCGGGTCATCCCGGTCGTCGTGTTCGAGCCCGCCCGCTGACACCGCCGCGCCCGGTCGGACGCCGACGGCCACGGCGGTCGCGGTGAGCGGCGGCGGCGACTGGCGAGGCGGGAGACCGCGCGTCGGCGGGTGGCCGCTGTCCCTGACCGCGTGATCGGCCGCCGCTTTCCTACCTTGGTCACCGAGTCCCGTTGCCACCCAGCCCCGTGAGCAGCGCAGATCCCACCGGCTCGGGTGCTCCGACCGTGACCAAGGTAGGAATTGGTCGCCCGCGGCGGTCCCGTGCCCGCCGCCGACCGAGTTCGGAGGGGACGCCGATGGACACACCGGATGCGGTGTTGCGTCGGCCGGAGGTCGCGGCGTTCCTCGCGGATCATCCCCGCGGGGTGCTCGGGTGGCTGGACGCCGACGGCAGCCCTCGCCAGGTCCCGGTCTGGGTCGCCGCAGACGCTGACCGCCTGCTGTTCAACGGGCCCACCGGCCGCGACTGGCCGACGCGCCTGCTCACCGAGGGGAGGGTGTCGATCCTGGTCGCCGAGGACGACCGGGCGATCGAGTGCTGGGGAACCGCCGAGGTCGACACCGACACCGCTCGGGCCCGCACCCTCGTCCTCGAGCTGACGCGGCGGGTATACCCGGACACCAGCCGACCGGAGATGACCCAGGACCTGTTCCGCGGGGACCGGCTCGCGGTGTTCAGTCTGGTGCCGGCCGGCAGCCGCACCACCGGCCTCGGCCGCTGACCTGCGCCCGGCGAGCGCCGACGACGGCGTCCCCGGGCGGCCGGGCGCCGGGGCGGCCGGCCCGGGCACCGCCGAGCGGCCCCACCTACCCTGGGACCCGATGTCCCCAGCTCTCCCCCGGCCCGACGACGGTGCCGTCGACCCCGTGTCGCGCGCGAGCTGGCTGCGACGCCTCACCACGGCGTGTGCCGCCCACCCGTGGCTGCTCGGGCTCTGCCTGGCCGCGTCGGTGGTGGGCACCACGGTGCAGGGGGTGGTGCCGCTGTTCACCGGGCACGCGGTCAGCGCCGCGGTCGCCCACCGGACGACCGACCTCCGCGCGACGGTGCTCGCCCTGGTCGTCCTCGCCGCCGTGAACTTCGCGATGACCTTCGCCCGCCGCTACCTCGGGGGCGCGCTGTCGCTGCACGTCCAGCTCGATCTGCGCAACGCGGTGTTCCGGGCACTGCAGCGCCTGGACGGCGCCCGCCAGGAGGAGCTGCGGGTCGGCCAGGTGGTGTCCCGGGTGATCAACGACCTGCAGCTCGTCCAGTCCCTGCTGATGATCGTGCCGCTGTCGGTGGGCAGCGCCGTCCTGCTGGTCGTGTCGATCGTCGCGATGCTCTCCCTGTCCCCCGTCCTGACCCTGGTCGCGGTGCTCGTCGTGCCGCTGGCCGCCGTGACGGCCGGGCGGTCGCGGCGGCGGCTGCTCCCGGCTACGTGGCTCGCGTCCCAGCGCGCGGCCGACGTGTCCCAGGTGGTCGAGGAGACCGTGACCGGGGTCCGGGTCGTCAAGGGCTTCGGTCAGGAGGACCGTGAGATCACGCGCATGGAGCGGGCGGGGCGTCTCCTCTACGCCGACCGCATGCTGTCCGCGAAGATCAACGCCCGGTTCGCCCCGACGCTGGGAGCGCTGCCCCAGCTCGGCCAGGTCGGCGTCCTCGGGCTCGGCGGGTACCTCGCGCTGACCGGCCGCATCGACCTCGGCACCTTCGTCGCGTTCGCCGCCTACCTGGCGATGCTGTCCAACGTCGCCCGGATCCTGTCCAGCGTCGTGGTCACCTCCCAGCTCGCACGCGCCGGGATCGACCGGGTGTACGACCTCGTCGACACCGGTCCGGTCCTCACCGAGACGGCGCACCCGGTGCCGGTCCCCGCCGGGCCGCTCGCCCTGCAGCTGCACGACGTCCACTTCGGGTACACCGCCATCGACCCGGTGCTGCGCGGTGTCGACCTGACCGTCGCAGCCGGGGAGACCGTTGCTCTCGTCGGCGGTTCGGGGTCGGGCAAGTCGACGGTGACGCTGCTCCTGGGCCGCTTCTACGACCCGTCGGCGGGGTCGGTCACCCTCGGCGGGGTCGACATCGCCGACGTCGCCCTGCACGAGCTGCGCCGCGCGGTCGGGCTGGTCTTCGAGGAGGCCTTCCTCTTCTCCGACACGATCCGGGCGAACATCGCCTACGGCCGTCCCGACGCCACCGACCCCGAGGTGCGTGCGGCCGCCCGGGCGGCGGCCGCCGAGGACTTCGTCGAAGCGCTGCCCGACGGCTACGACACCGTCGTCGGCGAACGTGGCCTGACGCTGTCCGGCGGCCAGCGTCAGCGGATCGCCCTCGCCCGGGCCCTGCTCTGCCGACCGCGGGTGCTGGTCCTCGACGACGCCACCTCCGCGGTGGACACCGCGACCGAGGCCGTCATCCACGACGCACTCGCCGACGTGACGCGCGGACTGACGACGGTCCTGGTCGCGCACCGCCGCTCGACCCTCCAGCTGGCCGACCGGATCGCCGTCCTGGACCAGGGGCGGATCGTCGACATCGGCACCCAGGCCGAGCTGACCGCCCGCAATGCCCAGTTCGTCGCGATGCTCGCCGGCCCGGACGACCTGTCCCCGCGGGACGACCTGTCCTCCCAGAACGGCGTCTCTCCGAATGGCGTGGCGGCTGGGGCGGACGAGCTGCTCGCTACGCGAGCCGGGGGGAGCCGGACCTCCGACATCGCCGACGCCGCCGACCGGCCGGACCCGCTGACCGGGACGACGCCCGGGCTCTGGCCGCCGGTGCCGGCGGTCGACGAGATCGCCCGGCTGATGGCCGAGCGGGACGAGGCCCTCGACGCCGGCCTCGGCACTGTCGGTGTCATCGGCGGCAGCCGTGCCGGCGGCGCTCTCGCAGGCGCCCGGGCCGGCGGCGGGATGGGTGGCGGGGGCGGCGCGATGGGCGGCATGGCCGGGATCGCCGGCGCGATCCCGGCCAGTCCGGAGCTCCTCGAGCTGGTGGCGGCGCTGCCGCCCTCGACGGAGGAGCCTGTCCTGCCCGGCGAGGACGTCCGGGCAGCGCAGCCGGACTTCCGGTTCGCCCGCCTCGTGCGGCCGGCCCGGGGGCTGCTCGCCCTTGCACTGCTGCTGGTCGTCGGCGACGCCGTCGCCGCGATCGCCTTCCCGCTGCTGGCCCGCTACGCCGTCGACGCCGGGGTGCTACGGCACTCCGCGCAGGCGCTGTGGGTCGCCGCCGCGATCGGCCTCGTCGTCGTCGCCGCGGACTGGGTGTTCGTCGCAGGCCAGACGGTGGTGGCAGCGCGGGCCGGTGAGCGGCTGCTGTTCGGGCTGCGGATCCGCAGCTTCGCCCACCTGCAGCGCCTCGGGCTGGACTTCTACGAGCGCGAGCTCGGCGGCCGGATCATGACGCGGATGACCACCGACGTCGACGCGCTCTCCCAGTTCCTGCAGACCGGGCTGAACCAGGCGGTCGTGTCGGTCATCACGGTGGCCGGCGTCGCAGGGGTCCTCGTGGGGGTCGATCCCCAGCTGTCGTTGGTCGCCCTCGCGCCGATGCCGCTGCTGGCGGTGGCGACGCTGGTGTTCCGCCGGCTGTCCGGCCGCGCCTACAGCGAGGCCCGCGAGCGCATCAGCGCGGTCAACGCCGACCTGCAGGAGAACATCTCCGGGCTGCGCGTCTCCCAGGCGTACACCCACGAGGGCCGCTCCTACGCCCGGCTGGCCGGCCGCGGGGAGGCGTATCTCGAGTCCCGCATGCGCGCCCAGCGCTACATCGCCACCTTCTTCCCGTTCGTCAACCTGCTCTCGGACCTGGCGACCGCGGTGGTGCTGGCGATCGGTGCCCGACAGGTCGCCCGCGGGAGCCTGTCAGCCGGCGTGCTCACCGCGTTCCTGCTCTACCTGACCCTGTTCTTCGCCCCGATCCAGCAGCTGTCGCAGGTGTTCGACGGCTACCAGCAGGCGCGGGTCGGTCTCCGCCGGATCGGTGCGCTGCTGCGGACGCCGTCGAGCATCGTGTCCGAGCCCGGAGCGCTCGCGGTGCCCGGCCACCTGGGCGGGCCGATCGAATTCCGCGACGTCCACTTCCGCTACGCCGGCGCGGCGACCGAGGCCCTGCGGGGCATCGACCTCACGCTGACGCCGGGGCAGAGCGTCGCTCTCGTCGGGCCGACCGGCGCCGGCAAGTCGACGCTCGTCAAGCTGCTCGCGCGGTTCTACGACGTCACCGGCGGCGCGCTGGTCGTCGGCGGGGTCGACCTGCGGCACTACGACCTGGCCGGGTACCGCGCCCGCCTCGGCGTCGTCCCGCAGGAGGCGCACCTGTTCTCCGGGGACGTCGCGACGAACATCGCCTACGGCCGGCCGGACTCGACGGCGCCGGAGGTGGAGGCGGCCGCGCGGTCGGTCGGCGCCATCGCGATGCTCAAGGCCTTGCCGGCCGGCTTCCGCCACCCCGTCTCCGAGCGGGGCGGCGGGCTGTCGGCGGGTCAGCGTCAGCTGGTGGCCCTGGCCCGAGCTGAACTGGTCGACCCGGACCTGCTGCTCCTCGACGAGGCGACCGCGGCGCTGGACCCGGCGGCCGAACGCAGCGTCGCGGAGGCCGGGGACCGCCTGCGGCGCCGCACGGGCGCCCGGGCCGGCGGTCCGCGGACGACCGTCCTGATCGCCCACCGCCTCGCCACCGCGGCCCAGGCCGACCGGATCATCGTGATGGACGCCGGGCGGGTGGTCGAGGACGGCAGCCACGCCCAGCTGCTGCGCGCGGGCGGGCTCTACGCGGGGCTGTGGGCGGCGGACGGGTCGGTCGGTGACCGGGTCGGCTCCGCGGACGCGGCCTACGCCCGGGTCGGCTGACCCTCCGGGGGAATCTTCGGCTGAGCAGGCGGGGTGCTGGACAGCTGAGCAGGCGGGGTGAAGTCGGCGTCGACCAGGCGCGCGATCTGGAGCACCGACCACGGGCTGAGCAGGTGCGGTGCGGCGGTGGCCGCGGAGACCATGTCGGCCCACGCGACCCACGCCCAGCCCTCGACCTCGTCCGGGTCGGGCTGCGGGACATCGGCCGTCGTGGCGGCGAAGACGGGACAGAACTCGTTCTCGACGATGCCGCCGGTGTCGGTGGCACGGTAGGAGAACTCGGGCAGCACACAGCGCAGGCCGTCGAGGGCGACTCCGAGCTCCGTCCCCACCCGGCGGCGGACGGCACCCTCTAGGTCCTCCCCGGGGGCGGGGTGTCCGCAGGCGGAGTTCGACCAGACTCCGGGGAAGGTGCGCTTCTCCACGGCGCGCCGGGTGAGCAGGAAACGACCGGCGCCGTCGAAGAGGTACGCCGAGAACGCCAGGTGCAGCGGCGTGGACGCCGTGTGCACCTCGGCCTTCGACGCGGTGCCGACCGGGCGGTGGGCCACGTCGAGCAGGACCACGAGCTCGCCGCGGACCTCTCCGTCCCCGACCAACCGCATGCCTGGTGTCCCGTCCAGCTCCCCCGCGGGCGGTGTCCCGCCCGGCGCCCACTCTCGTCCACCGGACCCCGGCGGGCCAGCCCGGGCGAGCCGACCGCGCCCGAGCGTGCTCGTCCGGACACTGCCCGGCACGACCCGCCCTGTGCGCCACACTGGACGCATGGGCATCCTGCGGCGCGTCGAGCGTGGTCTCGAGGGCGCCGTGAACGGTGTCTTCGCGCGGGCCTTCAAAGCCGACGTGCAGCCCGTGGAGGTCGCCGCGGCCCTGCAGCGCGAGCTGGACGGGTCGGCGCGCATCGTGTCCCGGGACCGGCGCCTGGTCCCCAACGACTTCGTCGTCGACCTCTCCCCGCACGACCACGACAAGCTCGAGCCGTTCCACGCGGCGCTCGTCCGCGAGCTGTCCAGCTCGACGCGGGAGTACGCCGGCGTGCAGGGTTACCTGTTCCCGGGACCGCTGCACATCGACCTGGCCCGCGACGAGACGCTGTCGACCGGGCGCTTCGCCATCCGGTCCTCGGTGGTCGCCGACCAGTCCGACACCGGAGCGGCCGGGGACTGGGAGTCCGGGGCGCCCCCGGCCGCGCAGCCGGGCTACGACCCGCGCTACGCCGGTCCGACGGGGCCGCCGGCGGTCAGCATGGTCCCCGGCTTCGCCGGCGGCACGGTGGGGCAGCCGCTCGCTCCGGGCGCTCGCGACCGCAGGGGCGCGGCGGCCGGCTGGGACGACGATGCCGGGAACGACGGTGCCCGGTACGACAGTGCCCGGTACGACGGTGCCCGGTACGACAGTGCCGGGCACGACAGTGCCCGGTACGACAGTGGCGATCAGCGTGCCGGGTGGGGTGCCGGGGCAGCAGCGGGGGCGCCCGCGGCGGGCTGGGACGCGGGCGGCGTCGCCGAGCACGGCTGGGGCGGGGAGCACGGCTGGGGTCGGGAGCACGGCGGGGACCAGCGGGACGGCTGGGCGGAGTCGGCCTCCGCCGGGGCGACCGCGGTCGACGGCTGGGGCCAGCCCGTCGGCGGCTCGTCCGCGAGGCCGGCCGAGCCGGTGCCCTTCGCCCACCTCCAGGTGCTCGGAGGCGACCGCGTCGGCGTCGAGCCGCCCGGGGTGGTCATCGGTCGCGCGTCGGACGCCGACGTCCGCGTCGACGACCCCGGTGTCTCGCGCCACCACGCGGAGCTGCGCATCCAGTGGACGGGCACCCGCTACACCCTGGAGGTCGTCGACCTCGGGTCGACCAACGGCTCTGTCGTCGACGGGCAGCGGGTGTCGCGGGCCACGGTCAGGGACGGCTCGCGGATCACCGTCGGCGGCACCACCCTCCAGCTCGAGGTCGACGACTCCCGGCTGACGACGGGCTGAGCACGGGCTGAGCACGGCTGACCGACCCCGTCGGGACGCGGTCGACCGCCCGCCCCGCCACGCCTCACCCCGCCCCGACCACCGGGTCGCCGTGGGTGCGGACGATCTGGCGGACTGCCGCAGCGCCCGATACGTTGAGCGCGATCTCGGGCGCCCGCCGACTGTCGGCCGGCGCCCCGTGCCCCGGGCCGCTGGTGCTCCCACCCCGACTGGAGCCCTGTGAACCGACGTCGCCCCGTGTCGCACGCCCTCGCGGCTGGAGCCGCCCTCGCCACCCTGGGGGCGACCGCCTTCGGCCCCGGCCCTCGCCGCCGGTGCGCCCGTGCCGGCCGGCGCCACTCGGACAGCCGCGCGGACAGCCATGGCCACCACCGCCGTCCGGGCGGGGGCGGGTGGAGCGGCAGCAGGTGCGCTGGGCGCGACCCAGCCGGTGCTGGTGCTCCTCCGCGACCAGCACGGGGCCTTCCCGGCGACGCCCGCGTCGGCCGGCCACCGGGCCGCGGTCCTCGCCGGTGACCAGCGTCCGATCGCGGCTGCGCTGGCCCGTGCGGGCGCCACCCACGTCCGCACGTTCCGTCTGATCAACGCCCTCGCCGCGACCGTGTCCACCGCGGAGGCGGCACGTCTCGCCCGCGACCCGGCGGTCGCCGAGGTGGTGCCGGACGCGACCATCCGGCTCTCGGATCCTGCCGCGGCTCAGCGCGCGGCCCGCACCGCGGCCGCCACCGCCGGTGCGACACCGGCACCCGGGGTGTGCGCGCCACCCGGAAAGGTGCAGCTGAATCCCGAGGCCCTGCAGGTCACCCACACCGCCAGCGACACCAGGGGTGCACTGACGGCCCGGTCTCTCGGCGCGACCGGCGCCGGGGTCAAGGTCGCCTACATCGCCGCGGGCATCGACACCAACAACCCCGACTTCATCCGGGCGAACGGCGCGCATGTGTTCGTCGACTACCAGGACTTCTCCGGGGAGGGCACCGCTGCCCCCACCAGTGGCGGGGAGGCGTTCCTCGACGCGAGCTCGATCGCCGCCCAGGGCCGCCGCGTCTACGACGTCAGCCACTACAGCGCGCTCCCACTGAATCGCCCCTGCCGCATCCGGATCGAGGGCGTCGCGCCGGGCGCCAGCCTGGTGGGCCTGAAGGTCTTCGGCACCCACAACCTGGCGCTCACCTCGCAGTTCCTCCAGGCGATCGACTACGCGGTGTCGGTGGACCACGTCGACGTGCTCAACGAGTCCTTCGGCGCCAACCCGTTCCCCGACCGGTCCAACGACGCCATCAAGCTCTTCGACGAGGAGGCCGTCGCCGCGGGCACCACGGTCGTCGCGTCGTCGGGGGACGCCGGTGTGACCAACACGATCGGTTCGCCGGCCAGCGACCCGAAGGTGATCTCGACCGGCGCCTCGACGACCTTCCGCATCGACCTGCAGACCGGCTACGGCTTCGCGCGCCAGTCCGGGGCCCGCGGCTGGATCGACGACAACATCAGCTCGCTGTCCTCCGCGGGGTCCACCGAGGCCGGCCGGACGGTCGACCTCGTCGCTCCCGGTGACCTGAACTGGGTGCTGTGCACGCCCACGCCGCTTGCGGCGCAGTACACCGACTGCGTCGACTACACCGGGGCCCCGGCGGCGGTGGACGCGTCGGGCGGCACCAGTGAGTCCGCACCACTGACGGCCGGCGCAGCCGCGCTGGTCATCCAGGCCTTCCGCGCCACCCACCACGGCGCCCGCCCGACCCCGGCGCAGGTCAAGACGATCCTCACCGGGACCGCCGACGACATCGCCGCTCCGGCGGACCAGCAGGGTGCGGGCCTGCTCGACACCTACAAGGCGGTCCTCGCGGCCCGCTCCTTCGCCACGGCGGCCGCCCGCCCGGCGCGGGTCGGGGCCAACCTGCTGACCTCGACGAACCAGTTCACCGTGGTCACCCGGCCGGGGACGGTGGTCCGCCAGCAAGTCGGCGTCACGAACACCGGCGCGATCGCGCAGACGGTGCAGCTGTCCGCCCGCTCCCTCGGGGCCTACCGCTCGGTCCTGACCACTCGCACGGTGCTCAGCGACCGGACCAGCCGGCACGCGCTGGACTTCCAGGGCCACGTCGACAACGTCCAGGTCGTGCACTTCGACGTGCCGGCCGGCTCGAGCCGCCTCGACGCGTCCATCGCCTACGTCGGGTCGAGCCTGCTCGCGTCGTCGCGGGTCCGGCTGACGCTGGTGGACCCGGCGGCCCGCTTCGCCGGGTACAGCCTCCCGCAGGGCGTCGGCAACTACGGCGACACGCAGGTCGCCAACCCCCGTCCGGGTCGCTGGACCGCGTTCGTCACCAGCCGCGACACCGCAGCCGGTGGGACGACGGGTCCGGTGGTGTTCGGCGCCCGGGTCGCCCGGTTCGTCCCGCTCGGCTCCATCACCCCGTCGACGCTGCGCCTGCGTCCCGGACAGTCCGCGGCCTTCACCTACACCGCGCGCACCCCGGCGACGCCCGGTGACGCGTCGGCGTCGCTCGTGCTGTGCGCGTCGAGCGACCGGGTCCACAAGACGACGACCGTCGCGGCCGTGCTGCGCAGCGTCGCCACCGTCACGAAGGGGCCGCTGACGTTCACCGGCACCCTCACCGGCGGGAACGGGCGCTCGACATTCGGCGGGGTGACGAGCTACTACCAGCTCGCGGTGCCGGTCGGCCTGGCGGAGCTGAACATCTCGATCGTGCTGCCGGTCAAGAGCAACCCGTTCAACGCGTACCTGGTCAGCCCGACCGGGCAGGCCGTCGCGTTCGCCGGGAGCCAGCAGGTCGCGTCGGACATTCAGGGTCACCTGGTCGCCGTGGACACCCGGGGAGCGCAGCTGCACGTGCTGCGACCAGCCGCCGGGCGGTGGGACCTGGTGATCAACTTCGCACCGACGGTCTCCGGGACGGCGCTGTCCCAGACCTATCGGGTCCGGGTCGACGGTACGGCCGTGCCGGTGGGCGCCGGGAGCCTTCCCACGAAGGCGACCAGCACGCTCCGTCAGGGACGGCCGGTGTCGGTGCACATCACCGTCCGCAACACCGGGACCACCCCGGAGGCCTTCTTCCTCGACCCGCGGAAGGACGTCGACGCGACCTACCGCCTCGCCGTGACCCCGGCCAAGGTGACCCTGCCGCTCACCACGGCCGACGCCGAGCCCTCCTTCACGGTGCCGACCAACAGCAGCGCCGTGGCTGCGGTCGTCACCGCCGACGGCCCGGTCGCATTCGACATGGGCGCGGACTTCGGGAGCCCGGACGTGGCGGCAGTGTCTCGCGGTCGGACGGCGATCGCCCGGGCCGACGGGCGCCCGCTCACTGCCGGCGGCTGGTTCGTGGCGCCGAACGAGGTCGGGCCCTATGGCGCTGGACCGGCGCCCGCCGAGAAGGCGGTCGTGCAGGCAGCGGTGCGGACCCGCGCGTTCGACCCGACGGTCACCTCTCCCAGGGGTGACCTCTGGCTCGCCGCGGTCGACGCGAACGCGACGGCCGTCCCGGTGATCGTCTCCCCGGGCGCCACCCAGACCCTCACGGTGGTCATCACGCCCACCGGTCCGGTCGGCAGCCGGGTCGCGGGGACCCTGTACGTCGACGACGCCAACCTGTTGAACGCGGGCTCGCTGTTCCCGAACGGCAACCAGGTCGCCGCCCTGCCCTACCAGTACACGATCAGGCGCTGACTGCGGGCCCACTCCGGTGGGTCGCGCGGCCCACGGCCCGGTGGTCCGCCTGCTGCCGGTGGCAGCAGGCGGACGGCCGGGCCGTTGTGGTTCCAGGGGTCAGGCCGCCGGTGACTCGGCTCGGGACCAGGTCGGTCGGGCCGTCATCTCGGCACAGATCAACTCGCTCAGGCCGACCGCGCGCACTCGAGTACTCGGACGGGCTCGACGTAGGCCCCACGACGCGACCGACGGCCGATCGAGTACTCCACGGCACGCTCGCGCGTCCACTCCTCCGGCGGGGAGACGCCGATCAGGTCGCGGGGTCGGCGCGGGCCCCGGCCAGCAGTGCCCGGACCGTCACCTCCGCACCGATCAACCCGCTCAGGCCGACCGCGCGCAGTCGAGTACTCGTACGGCCCCGAGGTGGTCAACGCAACGCTGCCAGCGGCCGATCGAGTACTCCACTGCACGCTCGCACGTCCGCCCCTCCGGCGGGGAGACGCCCCGTCAGGTCGCCGGGAGGCAGACGCCGGTCAGCCGTCACCTCGGCATGGATCAACCTGCTCAGGCCGACCGCGCGCACTCGAGTACCCGTACGAGCTCGACGTAGGCCCCACGACGCGACCGACGGCCGATCGAGTACTCCACGGCACGCTCGCGCGTCCACTCCTCCGGCGGGGAGACGCCGATCAGGTCGCGGGGTCGGCGCGGGCCCCGGCCAGCAGTGCCCGGACCGTCACCTCCGCACCGATCAACCCGCTCAGGCCGACCGCGCGCAGTCGAGTACTCGTACGGCCCCGAGGTGGTCAACGCGACGCTGCCAGCGGCCGATCGAGTACTCCACTGCACGCTCGGGCGGCCGCCCCGGGCAGACACACGCCGGTCAGTTCGCAGGGTCGGCGCGGGCCTCGGCCAGCAGCGTCCGGGCCGTCGCGGCGACGCCGGCGGCTCCCGACTCCCGCCAGGCGGCGCTGAAGGCCCCGGCCACGGCGACCGCGGTGGCACCGGCCGCCAGCCACTCCCCGACGTTGCCCGGGGCCACCCCGCCCGTCGGGACGTAGGCGACCTCGGGGGCGACCTCGCGCAGCGCCCGCAGGTGCCCAGGGCCGAGGGTCCCGGCTGGGAAGACCTTGACGGCCCGGACCCCGAGGTCGAGCGCCTGGTACAGCTCGGTGGGCGTCATCAGGCCCGGCAGCACGGGGATCGCGTGGGCGGCGGCCGCAGCCAGCACAGCCGGGCGCAGCGCCGGGGTGATGACGTACTGGGCGCCGGCCTCGACGACGGCGTCCACCTGCTCCGGGTGCACGACCGTCCCGGCGCCGAGGAAGCGGTCGGGGTAGTCGGCCACCAGCCGTCGGATCAGCGCCGGCGCCCCGGGCACCGTCCAGGTGATCTCGACGGCCTCGAGGCCGGCGTCGAGCATGGCTCGCGCGATCGCCTCCGCGACCCCGGCGTCGCTGTGTCGGACGATCCCGACGACGCGGTGGCGGCGCAGTCGCTCGACCAGGTCGGGCAGGTCTGCCGGTGCCATCTCACTACTTCCTGCTCGGGTGCGTCGACGAGACGGGTGCGTCGACGGCTCGGCTGCATCGACATCGATGTACGTCCACGGGCCGTGCCCGCCGGAGCAGACCCGTGCGGTCCGAAGGATCGCAGACCGTGGTGCGCGAGCGCCCTCGACCCGGCCCGCGCCGACCGGTGCCCTGACAGGTGCCCTCGCCGACACCGTCACCGGCGCGCGAAGGCGTGCACGAGTCCGACGGTGCCGGGGTCACCGGTCGTGAGGGCGCAGTCCGGCTCGGTGGCGGGCCAGCGCGGCTGCGTCGGGCAGTCCCTCCCAGTCCCCGAGGCTCGCCACGACGTGCCCCGCGACCCAGGAGCCGGTCGCCATCGCGGCGGCGAGCCGCGCGGTCATCGCGGCGGCGAGCCGCTCCGTTGCCACGGCGGCAGGCGGGCCGGGCGTTCCTGCGCCCAGGCCGAGGTCGGTGCCGCCTGCCGTGTCCGGGCCGGGAGCGAGGATCTCGACGAGGTAGCCGCTGGTGTGGGCGTCCCCGGCGCCCACGACGTCGACCACCGGCCCCGCCGCCACGGCTGCGACCTCCACGACCGGACCCCCCGGCGTCCACCCCCACGAGCCGGCCGGACCGCGGCGGACGACGACCCGGCGCGGCCCCCAGCCGGCCAGCTCGCCCAGGGCCGCCCGCACCTCCTCGTCGCCTCCGCCCGGTGCCCGGCCGGTCAGGGCGAGGGCCTCGTCGTCGGAGACCAGCAGGTCCCCGACCGCGGCCGCGACCGGCGCGCACGACCGACGGAACGCGTCGACGTCCCAGAGTCGGCGGCGGTGGTTGGCGTCGAAGCTCACGCCGGCACCGGCGCCGTCGGCGAGGGTCAGCAGCCGGTGCACCGCCGCGCTCGGACCGGCGCCGAGGGCGAGGGTGACCCCGCTGAGGTGCACGTGCCGCGGCGGGGCGCCCAGCTGGTCCCAGGCCCGCTGCACGCCGTCCGCGTCCAGCGCGGCCGCTGCGGACCCGGCCCGGTAGTAGTAGACGTTCGCGCGGTCCGCGGTCGGGCGCTCCTTGACCATCAGGCCGGTCGGTCGGTCGGGATCGACCTCGATGCCGGCCACGCCGACGCCCTCCGCCCGCAGCGTCCGGACGATCTCGGCCCCGAACGGGTCGGCGCCGACACGGGTGAGCGCGGCGACCCGCAGCCCGAGCCGCGCCAGGCCGATCGCGACGTTGCTCTCGGCGCCACCGATCGACTTGGTCAGCGTCGTGGCGGTGACCAGCGGTCCCGGCGCGGCCGCCAGGATGACGAGGGTCTCGCCGAGGGTCACGACGTCCGGTCCGGGCTCGCTCACCCGTCGATTGTGCTGTCCGGGTGGGGCGTCGCAGCGCGGCGCGGCAGGCTGGCCCGGTGGCCGTTGCTGGGACGGCGGGCCCGGGAGCGGACGGCGGCACGTGGGACGTCCTCGTCGTGGGCGGCGGTCCGGCCGGGTCCGCGGCCGCGCTGGCGGTCCTGCGGTCGCGGCCGGCGCTGCGGGTGCTGGTCGTCGACGCCGGCGGGCTCGGACGGGACAAGACCTGCGGTGACGCGGTCGCCGCGGAGGCCTTCGACCTCGCCGCCGGGCTCGGGGTCCGAGGACTGGCCGACGGGCACCCCGAGGTCCCCCGGCTGCGCCTGGTGGGCCCGGCGGGACGCGAGGTCGCGCACGTCCCGGGTCGCCCGGCCCGCGTCATCCCGCGCCGGGTCCTCGACGAGCGCCTCGCCCGGGCGGCGCAGGCGGCGGGTGCGGTCTTCGTCCACGACCGGGTCCGGTCGGCCGAGTGCGACCCGGCGGCGGGTCGGACCGCGGGTCGGTCGGCGGGTCGGGTGTCGAGGGCCACGCGGCCCGAGCCGGGGCCGGCGGCCGCCCCGCCCGAGCCGGGGCGGGGGGCCGGGATCGGGGCGGTGCAGGTGGTCGGGCGCCGGGGCAGCTGGTCGGCCGCGGTCGTGATCGGCGCGGACGGTGTCCACTCGACCGTCCGCCGGGCCCTCGGCCTGCACCGCAACGCCCCGACGCGCACCGGCATCGCGCTGCGCGCCTACGCCCCCGACCTGTTCGGCGAGCAGCTGCTGATCGGGGTGGCGGAGGGCTGGCCGTCCTACGCCTGGTCGTTCCCGATCGGCGACGGCCGGGCGAACATCGGGTTCGGGGTCCGTCTGGACCGGCTGCCCCCTGGGGAGCCGGGCTGGCTCCGGCGGCGCCTCGGCGAGCTGCTGCCGGGGCCGGCGGCGGCGCTGGAGGAAGACACCGTGCGGACCGCGCACCTGCCGTTCGTCACGGGTCGGGTGCACCAGCCCGACGGCCCGCGCCTGCTCGCCGGCGACGCCGCCGCCCTGGTCGACCCCCTCACCGGCGAGGGCATCTGGTACGCCCTCGAGTCCGGTCGCCTCGCCGGGCGCGCCGCGGTCTGCGCGCTGGACGCCGGCGACCCGGGGTCCGCCGGCGCACTGTTGCGCCGGTCGATGCGGCGCCGTCTGGGCCTGCACCTCGCCCTCGCCGGAGCGGCGGGCGCGGCCACCGGCGCCCGGCCGTCGCTGGTCGACCTCGCGGTGGACGCGACCACCGCCGACAGCGCCGCGTTCGACGACCTCACGCGGTTCAGCCTCGCCGGCGGCCTGCCCGGTCCCCGCCTGATCGGCCGCCTCGCCGTGGCCGCACTGGCCGGCAGGCAGCACCGACCCTGACGTCCGCGGTCAGGCGACCCTCGATCAGACGACGTCGACGAACACCGCCCCGCTGTGGAACCACAGGTCGAGGTACGGGTCCGGCGGGCCCGGGGTGTCCGGGACCGGCCCGCCGTCCGGGCCGACCCGGCGACCGTCGCCGCCGCGCAGGCGCAGGTAGCACGGCGCCTGCACCGGACCGAGGTCGTGCTCGACGCGCCAGTTCCCGCCGGCCGACCGCCCGGTGCGGCGCCGGGCACTGCGCGGCGCTTCGTGGCGGGCGAGGACCCGGGTGCCCGGGGCGTCGACGGCGTCGGAGTCCACGGCCGGACCGGTGACGGGGCCCCCGATCACGTCCACGAAAGCCGGCCGGGGCACCTCGCCGGCCAGGTTGGCGGTCGAGGCCAGTCCCACCTCGACGGCGACGACGACCCGCTCGCCGCGGCGGACCCGCAGCCGGCCACCGAGGCCGACCCCGGCCCGGACCGCGGCGTCGGCGGCGGCCGGTGCGTGCACCCGGACGTCGAGTGCGCTCACCAGTCCGCCGGTGACCGCGACCACCCGCCCGGCCCGCAGCCCGGCCAGCACCGCCACCGCCGTCCCGGCTGGCGGTGTGGACGCCGGGATCCCCACCAAGGTCCGGCTGTAGGAGCCCGGCCACAGGTCCGCGTACGGCTGCGGGCTGCTCGTCGGGACGAGGGCTCCGCGGCTGCCGGTCGCCCGGAAGTCCGCGGTCCCCGGGTGGGTCCGGTCGCGGTGGACCTGGTGGCAGTCCGACGTCGCCGTGACCGACCAGCCACTGCCCTCGGCGAGCAGGGAGTCCCAGACCCCGCCGACCACGGCCGTCATCGCGTCGAAGCCGCCCCGGGTGCGGTAGCGGTCCAGGGTCGGCGTCGGGTCGTACACCCGGTGGCTGTCGGGCTGCGGACCTTCCCGGTAGTAGCAGCGGATGTCACCGCGCCCGCCCGCCGACCGCGGTATCGACGCCGCGGCATGCCCGGGAGCGCCCTCCATGCCCACGGCCACCCTCCCCGCCGCCGCCCGCCAGCCGCGCAGCTCGTGCGGGCTGTCCAGCCCGAGGCGCGACGGGTGGTTGGCGATCGCCAGCGCGGCGGGCACGTCACCGGCCAGGACCGCCGCGTCTAGGGATCGCAGTGCCGCCAGCGCCCACGGCTCGCCCGCGTGGGCAGCCGGGCGCTCGAGGATCCCGGCGCTGGTGAGGACGGCGCCGTCCCAGGCCGTCTCGAAGCGGTTCAGGACGGCCAGCGCCCGCGGTCCGGGCGGGACGACGACCGTGGTGTGGTCCATCCCGGGGGCGTTCCACTCCAGTCCGGGGAACAGCAGCAGCCCCGGTGCCCGGCGGCGGGCCTCGTCCAGCGCCGGGCCGAGCAGCTCGAGGGCGAACCGGGCGTGCAGCGGCCCACCGTGGTCGGTGATCACCATCCAGTCGAGGCCGTGCTCGACGGCCCGCTCGGCCAGCAGCCACGGCGGGTACTGCCCGTCACCGGAGAAGTGGCTGTGGACGTGGTGGTCACCCGCGACGAAGCGCAGCGGCTCCCACCCGCCGTCGGGGGGCGGCAGGAGCGGCGGTGCCTGGCTGGCGCGGGTCAGCTCGCCGCGGTCCCCTGCCCGGGCCACGAGCCGGAGGCCCGGTTGAACACACCCGCCGCGACCCGGTCGGCTGTCACCTTGATCACGGCGAAGGTGACGCCCTCCAGCGTGGCGGCCAGCAGGAGGCGGCCCCAGGTCTCGAGCGGGTCGCCCGGGTCGGGCACCCGGGAGTCGGCGGCCACCCGGGTCCAGAGCGCCTTGAAGGCCGCGTTGGCCACGACGCCGGCCAGCAGCCCGGAGACCATGGTGAACGGCCGGTACGCGATCGGCGTCTTGCGGGCCGCACTCACTGGTCGTCCCGCAGGCTCGCGACGACGATGCTGAGCACGACGCCGGTGGCGAGCGCAGCGGCACCGGCCACGGCGACGGGTCGCTCCTGCCAGGCCTGCGCGGTGCGACCGCGCAGCTGGCCGGCCTGGGCGGTGGCCTTCCCGGTCAGGTCCTGGCCCTGCGCGGTCGCCTTCGCGGCCGCATCCCGTCCCTGCGCGGTCGCCTTCGCGGTGAGGTCCCGAGCCTGGGTGGTGGCCTTCGCGGTGAGGTCGCGGGCCTGCGCGGTGGCCTTCGCGGCCACGTCGCGGCTCTGGGTCGTGGCCCGGCCCGTCAGCTCCTGGGCCTGTGTCCGCACCTGGACGACCAGCTCGCCGGCCCGGGTCCGCAGGCGCGTCTTGGTGTCCTCGACCTTGTCTTTCGCCCGGGCCGGCACGTCGAGTGCGTAGAAGAGCCCCTCGACGGTCTCGGCCAGCTCGGCCCGGGTGCGCTCGACGGTGAGGCGCAGCGCCGCGGGGTCGGTCTCGTCGCGGGCGGCGGCGCCCGCGCGGGCGACGGCGGAGTGGCTGCTCATCGGTGTGCTGCTCCCTTGATCGTCGCGATGTCGCGCTGCACGCTCTCGATGGTCCGCGTGGGGACCGGGGGGGTCCCGCGGGCCACCAGACGCTTGCCGAGCAGCGCCAGCACCCCGGCCAGGACGAGCAGCGCCACAGCCACGATCAGGGCGGACAGCCAGGCCGAGAGGGCGAGGTGCAGGACCAGGACGAGGACGACGATCAGCAGCTGCAACGCCGCGACCGCGATGAAGGCCGCGCCCGCGAAGAGGCCGATCCCGGTACCGAGCGGCTTGACCTTGGCCTTGACCTCGGCCTGCGCGAGCTTCAGCTCGCTGCGCGCGAGGGTGGACAGCTGGGCGGTGAGCCGCCCGACCAGCTCACCGGCGGGCGGCACGTCCTTCGCGGCGGGTGTCTGGGGTAGGGCCGTGGACATCTGTTCCCCTCGGGGCAGCGGGCGATCGGGTCGTGGCGGGGGCGCGGACAGCCTGCCCGAACAGGACCGCCACCGGCCACCCGGGAACGGTCGCGGGTCGACCGGCCAGCCGGCGCCGGAGCCCGGTGACCCACGAGGATCGCACGACAGCTGTCCGACCGACCACCACCGGGCCGCGGGCCGTCACAGGGGGTCGCAGGGTCAGAGGGGGCGCGGCTCACCAGCCTCGTAGACACCGAAGTCCGACCGCCGGGCCGCGACCGGGTTGGCGGGCAGGGACCGCGCGGTGCTGGCGGCGGCATCGGCGGCCAGGTCGGCGGCGGTCCGCCACCGCTCCACGTAGACCACCCGGCCCGCGTCGGTGCTGTCCGCGGCCACGGTGAACTCCGCGCAGCCGGCGTCCCCGCGCGAGGCGGTGGCATGCGCCTGCGCACCCTCCAGGAAGTGCTCCCGCTCCGCGGGATCGAGGTCGAACGACCCGAGGACGATGACCATGCCCGGATCCTGCCGCAGCCGGACGGACCACCGGTCGGCCGGCGGGTCGACGCGGGCCACCTGCTCGGACCAGTGCCCCGCGACCGGCAGACTGGCCGCGGGCACGGGCGCCACCGGACCGGCACCGTCCCTGCGCCCCGGTGGTGGACCCGCCGCCGAACCGACAGAAGAGGATCCCTCGACCATGACCACCCAGCCCAGCTCCGGGGCCCAGCCCGCTGCCCTCGCCGACGCCCGCGCCACGGCGCCCGCGCTGCTCACCGCGGACGGCACGACCACCATCTCCGACAGCGTCGTCCAGAAGATCGCCGGGATGGCCGCCAACGACGTGGCCGGGGTGTACCGCCTCGGGGGCGGGGCGGCGAACGCGATCAGCTCGCTGAAGAACCGGCTGCCCGGCTCCACCGCACCCTCGGTCACCCAGGGTGTCTCGGTGCAGGTCGGCCAGGCCGAGGCGACGGTCGAGCTGAACCTGGTCGCCGAGTACGGCGTGGCCATCCACGACGTCGCCGCCGCGGTGCGCCGCAACGTCATCTCCGCCGTCACCCGGATGACCGGGCTCAGCGTGACCTCGGTCGACGTCAAGGTCGACGACGTGCACCTGCCGACCGACACGAACGAGTCCGACCCCGCCACGTCCTGACGTCCGCCCCGACCGGCCCCGGCGGTACGCCACCCCGGCCCGACCTCGCACTGCCCCTCCCGGCGGTCCACGATGGGTCGGTCCGGCCCACCGCCGGGTCGGTCCACCACGAAGGGACACCGTCATGAGCCTCGGCGACAAGATCGGCAACAAGGGCGAGGAGCTCGAGGGCAAGGGCAAGCAGACCATCGGGCAGGCGACCGGCGACCAGGACCTGCAGGCCGAGGGCCAGCGCGACGAGGCCAAGGGCAACCTCAAGCAGGCCGGCGAGAAGATCAAGGACGTCTTCAAGAGCTGAGCTGGCTCCCGCACCGTGGAACGGCCCCGCCATCGGCGGGGCCGTTCTGGCGCCCGGGCTCCTGCAGCCGACCTGCGAGCCCGACGCGGACGGTCCACCGGCGGTCGCTCCGGTGGCTCCCCACAGGAGTCCGGTCCGGTGGGTGTTCGATCCGCGGGGCAGCTGGGCGGGCCGCGATCTGCCGGCGCCCACGGGCACCGCGCCGTACGGTCGCAGCGTGGCAGCGACCCTGGTGGCCCGCGGTCTGGCCGCCGGCCACGGTGAGCGCAGCCTGTTCGCCGGGCTCGACCTCGTGGTGGGCCCCGGGGACGTCGTCGGGCTCGTCGGTGCGAACGGCGCCGGCAAGTCGACCCTGCTCCGGATGCTCGCCGGCCTGGAAGCGCCGCTCGAGGGCTCGATCAGCCTCTCGCCGCCGACGGCGACCGTCGGCTACCTCCCCCAGGAGCCCGATCGACGGGCCGGTGAGACGGTCCTGGCCTTCCTCGGCCGCCGCACCGGGGTCGCCGCGGCCACCGTTGACCTCGACGCTGCGGCCACCGCGCTCGCCGACGGGGCCGCCGGCTCCGAGGACGCCTACGCCGACGCCCTCGAACGCTGGCTCGGCCTGGGCGGAGCCGATTTCGAAGAGCGGGCAGCGGCCGTCGCCGCCCAGCTGGGGCTGGGGGTCGACCTCGCCGCGACCCTGCCCACCCTGTCCGGCGGCGAGGCGTCCCGGGCCCAGCTGGCTTCGCTGCTGCTGTCGCGCTACGACCTGTCCGCACTCGACGAGCCGACCAACGACCTCGACCTGGACGGCCTGGCCCAGCTGGAGGAGTTCGTCGTCGGGCTGCGGTCCCCGGTGGTGCTCGTCAGCCACGACAGGGAGTTCCTGGCCCGGACGGTGAACCGGGTGGTCGAGCTGGACCTCGCCCAGCAGCAGGTCGGCGTGTACGACGGCGGCTACGACTCCTACCTGGCCGAGCGCGAGACCGCGCGGCGCCATGCCCGCGAGGCCTTCGAGGAGTACGCCGACCGGCGCTCCGGGCTGCAGGCGCGCATCCGCGAGCAGCGCTCGTGGAGCGAGCAGGGCGTGAAGGCGTTGAAGAAGCGGCCGAAGGACCACGACACCGCGCAGCGCAACTACTTCATCAACCGGACGGAGAAGCAGGCCAGCAAGGTCCGCCAGAGCGAGAAGCTGCTGGAGCGGATGGAGACCGTCGACGAGCCGCGCCGGGAATGGGAGCTGCAGCTGGTGATCGCGGCGGCGCCGCGGTCCGGCTCGGTCGTCGCCACCCTGAGCGGGGCGGTCGTCCGCCGGGGCAGCTTCACCCTCGGGCCGGTGGACCTGCAGATCGACTGGGCGGACCGGGTGGTCGTCACCGGCCCGAACGGCGGCGGGAAGTCCACCCTGCTGGGCGCCCTGCTCGGGCGACTCCCGCTCGACGCCGGTCGGCAGTCCCTGGGCGCCGGCGTCGTCGTCGGAGAGGTCGACCAGGCCCGGGCGCTGTTCACCGGCGACGCGGTCCTCGCGGACACCTTCGGGAGGCTGCTGCCCGACCTGGCCGACGCTGATGTCCGGACACTGCTCGCGAAGTTCGGCCTGCGATCGGCACACGTGCTCCGAGTCGTGTCGACCCTGTCACCCGGGGAGCGGACGAGAGCGGCGCTCGCGCTGCTGCAGGCGCGCGGGGTGAACCTGCTCGTTCTCGACGAGCCGACCAACCACCTCGACCTGCCGGCGATCGAGCAGCTCGAAGCAGCACTGGAGGACTACCCGGGGACGGTGCTGCTCGTGACCCACGACCGGCGGCTGCTGGCGACGGTGTCCCGCACCCGATCGGTGCACGTCGAGGCCGGCCGGGTCAGCCAGGCCTGACAGCACTCAGGACTGACGGCCCCATTCCTGCCGATCGGCGTCAGGTCCCGCCGGGCACGTCCTTCTGCAGCGGGAACTTGCTGTAGCCGTTCCAGACGGCCTCCGAGCCGAGGTGGCCGACGTAGGTGACCTGGACGGCCGTCCCGACTGCGACGACGGTGGCCAGCACCGCCACGACGACCGAGGCGACCGACCGCGGCCGGACCGACGACCGGGCGCGGACGGCCGTCGTCGCGGCACCCACCGAGCCGACGGACCGGCCGCGGCCGCGCCGCCCGAGGACGTACACCGCGATCGACATCAGCGCGAGCGCGGCCGACCAGGGGATCAGCTGCTCGGCGGCGTGCTGGTGGCGCAGGATGATCGGCCCGTTGACCGTGTTGTAGACGTGGCTCTTCAGGGTCCCGCCGGTGTTGGCAGAGACGACCACCAGCGCAAGGCTGACCAGCCCGGCCGCCGGGAGCACGACGCCCAGGCGGGTACGGAGCCGGTCGCTGAACGCGGACAGCACCAGCGCGAGCGTCGTGAGCGGCAGGCCGACCACCGTGAAGTGGACGATCAGCGCGTGCAGCGGCAGGCCCTGGAACGAGTTCGGGAGCAGGTCGACGGCCACGCGGTCTCCTCGCACGGGCAGGACGCGTACCCGGTCGGGCCCGCGGGACGCCCAGACAGCCGCGGCGGATGCGGTCTCGGCACTCGATTCGATCAGGTTGATCGTAGGTACTCGGGATCCCCGCCGTGCGATGCCGATCCGAGTGAGCCGGGGCGGCCGTCCGACCCGGCACCGCCCGACGCCCCGGCACCCCCCGACGCCCAGGTCGCTGCGAACTCCCCGGCCGCCCGCGCGAGCACCGACCGGGTCCCGGCCGCTTCCGCGGCTGCCCGCCGGCCGGCGGCGCCCGGCAGCCGGGCCCGCCGCCGCTGGGCCGACAGCTCGGTCTCGAGCTGTCCGAGCAGCTCCTGCAGGCGCTGGAAGTCCTGCCAGAGCGGTTCCGTCGCCGGCCGCGCGAGGCACAGTGCCAGCGCCCCGACGCCGCCGTCGCGCCGGCCGGCCGGGCCGAGGAGGTCCCGGAGCAGCACCGCCTCCCGGGCCACCCGCCGCCGGTGCGTCGCCGGCCAGCTCGCGAGCAGTGCCCCCGTCGACCCCAGTGCCCGGGCGAGTGCCGCGGCGTCCGGCGGGGACCCGGCGCCCCGGGCGGTGACGGCTGTCACAGCTGTCACAGCCGTCCCAGCGGTCCCGGCGGTTGCCGCAGTCGCGGCGTCCCCGGTGGCGGTCCCCGCGTCCCCGGTGGCGGTCGCGGCGGTCCCGGCATCCTCGGTGCTGGTCGCAGCGGCCACGGCCGCCCGGGCAGCCGACAGGGCGAGTGCCGGCTCCACCGCCGCCGGCTCGCGGACCGTGGCCGCGGGCATCAGCGCCGCGCCCGGCGGAGGAAGAGCCCGACGTCGGCGACGGCCACGACGAGGACGAGACGGAACGCACTGCGAGAGCCCGCCGTCGCCCGTCCGGAGACGACGGCGAGCCCGACCGCCGGCAGCGTCAGGGCGGCCGCCCGTCCGACCCGGGCAGCCGGGGTACCGAGCGGGTCCGGCGCGAGGGCGAGCACGGCCCCCGCTGCGGCCAGCAGCAGCGCACCTGCCCGGCGGGACCTGGCGGCACCGAGGCGCTGGGGCAGACCCCTGATCCCGTGCGCGAGGTCGTCGTCGATGTCGGGCAGCACGTTGACCACGTGCGCGCTCGCCCCGAGCAGCCCCCCCGCGGCGACCACCCACGGCGACGGGCGCCGGGCGCCGGAGCGGGTCGACTCCAGGAACGCGGCCAGCCCGCCGAAGCCGACCAGGTACGGCAGCGGCGACGCGACCGTCGCCTTCACTCCCAGGTTGTACGCCCAGCCGGCGGCCGCGCAGACCAGGTTCCCCGTGCCCGGCGGGACCCGGCGACCGGGACCCAGCGCCGGTCCTGCGGTGCCCGGGTCAGCCGCGGCGACCGCAGCAGGGGCCGCCCGGTCGCCACGGCTCGCGACCGCCGCCCGCGACAGCGGGACGCTCGCGGCGAGGGCGACCACCGCGGCCGCGAGGACCGTCCAGGGGCTCAGCGTCGAGTCCACCAGCGGCTTGTCCCGTCGGCCGTCGGCCCGGTCGCGCGCGGTGTCCAGGGCGTCGTTGCTCCACCCGATCGACAGCTGCTGCGCGAAGACGGCGGCACCCACCAGGGGCGTCCGCGCACCGGCCCCGGCGAGCGCGGCGTAGGCGGTCGCGAGCACGGTCACCGCGACCGTCGGCTCCGGGTGGCACGAGCGGGCGAGCACCCACACAGCTGCCCGGACCGTCACCGGCGCCATCCTCCCCGGCCTGTCGACCGGCGCCCCGGACGCGGCGTCCGCCGCCGCGTCCGCAGCCGCGCTCGCCGCGCGGGCGGCGACGGGCAGAGTGGCGGCGTGGCGTCGTCGGGGCGGAGCCGGGCACGCAACGACCCTGGCCAGTACGAGGACCTCGCCCGGACCTGGTGGGACCCGCGCGGCCCGTTCGCGATGCTGCACTGGCTGGCGGCGTCGCGGGCGTCACTGATCGCGCCCGCGCAGCGCCCGGGCGACGTCCTGGTCGACCTCGGCTGCGGCGGCGGGCTGCTGGCCCCGCACGTCGCCCACCTCGGCTACCGCCACGTCGGGGTGGACGCCTCGCCGGCAGCGGTGCTGTCGGCCCGGGCGCACGGCGTGCACGCGGTCCGCGCCGACGCCCGCCGCGTCCCGCTCGCCGCCGGATGCGCCGCGGTAGTGACCGCCGGGGAGCTCCTCGAGCACGTCAGCGACCCGGGCGCGGTCGTCGACGAGGCCGCCCGGCTGCTGCGCCCGGGCGGCACCCTGGTCCTGGACACGATCGCCGCCGGGCCACTCGCCCGCCTGGTCGCGGTCGACCTCGCGGAGCGGCTGCCGGGCGGACCGCCGCCGGGACTGCACGACCCGGCGCTGTTCGTCGACGTCCCGGCGCTGGTGCGGCGCTGCGCCGAGGACGGGATCGCCCTCGCGGTGCACGGGATCCGTCCGTCGCTGCCGGACTACCTGGCCTTCGCCCGCGGGCGGCGCGACAGCGTCGCGATGGTCCGGTCGCGGCTGCCGGCGATCCTCGTCGCCGGCGTCGGGACCCGCCCGGCATGACCCGCCCGGCCTGACCCGTCTGCCGACGAGAGTCCGAGCCGCTTGCCGACGGGGCCCTGGGCGGCCTGCTGACAGCGAGGGCGGGGCTGCCTGCCGGCGAGGGTCCTTCCCAGCTCCACCGTGTCCGGGTTAGCGTGCACCGGTGGCGGACCTGCGGAGCGGCCCGGGTGCCGCCAAGGCCCTGCAGGCCGCGCACGACCTCGTCCCCGCACTGGCTGCTCGGGCCGCCGAGGCCGACCGTGACGCCGCCGTCCCCGCCGCCGACGTGATCGACCTCCGCGACGCCGGGCTCGCCGGGCTGCTCGTCCCCGAGGAGTTCGGTGGCGCGGGAGCCGGCTTCGCCGACTACACCGAGGTCGCCCTCGTCCTCGCAGCGGCCAGCCCGGCCACCGCGCTCGTCTTCAACATGCACGCGTCGGTGACCGGGGCCGTCGCCCTGACGCCGGACGAGGTGGCCCTGGCCCTCGGCGCCCCGCCGGAGTGGCCCGCGGCGCGCGCCGACTTCCTCCGCTCGGCCGCCGAGGGCTCCTTCTACTCCGTCGCAATGTCCGAACGGGGCTCGGGCGCCCGCCTGACGGGGATGGCGAGCACCTACCGCGCCGATCCGGGCGGCGGCTGGCGGATCCACGCGGCGAAGGCGTTCTGCTCGGGTGCGGGCGCGCTGGACGGGTACGTCGTGGCCGCGCACGCCGAGGACGACCCCGCCACCGTGTCGCAGTTCGTCGTCCGCTCGGACACCCCGGGGATCACCGTCACCCGGAGCTGGGACCCGCTCGGGATGCGGGGCACCGGCAGCCAGGACGTCACTTTCGACGTCCTGGTCGGGCCGGGGGCGCTGCTCGGCGGCGTCGAGGGCCTGGCGCCGCTGATCGCCGCATCCCTGCCGCAGTGGATGGTCGCCTCCTACGCCGCGGTGTACGCGGGGCTCGCCACCGCGATCGTCGACGAGGCCGCCGGCTACCTCCGCCGCCGCCACCTGACGGCGCTGCCCGCGGCGCGCGCGCGGCTGGGCCGGGCCGACGCCGCCGCCGCCGCCGCGACCGCCGTGGTCCGCCACGCCGCGCGCCTGGTCGACGCCGATCCCGGTGGGGAGGAGACCAACCGCTGGGTCTGGCGGGCGAAGCTCGTCGCCGGCGACGCCGCCGCGACGGCCGCCGACAACTGCCTGCAGGCCTGCGGGACGGCGGCCACCCGTCGCGGAGAAGTGCTCGAGCGCCTGGTCCGCGACGGGCGCTGCGGGCAGCTGCAGCCCCCGCCGTCCGACGTCTGCGCCGACTGGCTCGGCGCGGCTGCGCTCGGCGAGGACCCCGACGAGGCCCCGGTGCCCCGGTGGTGAGCAGCGCGAGCCGCGCCGCCGGCTCGGGCGCGCGCATCGTCGGGATGGCGCACGCGGTGCCGGAGTCGATGGACCAGCAGGAGCTGTGGGACCAGTTCTTCGGCCCCCGCTGGGACCCGGCGCTGGGCGCTGCCCGCGGGGAGCGCCTCTGGCAGTCCGTCGGGGTCCGTGCTCGGCACGGCGTCGTCGACCCCCGCGTGGAGGACGTCACGGAGTGGGGCACGGCCGCCCGGATGCGTCGGTTCACCACCGAGGCGCCGGTGCTGGGGAAGGAGGCGCTGACCGGTGCCTTCGCCGCGGCGTCGCTGTCGACCCCCGACGTGGGCCTGTTCGCGGTCGCGTCGTGCACCGGCTACGTCACACCCGGGCTGGACATCATGCTCGCGCGCGACCTCGGCATGGCCCCCGGCGTCCAGCGTCTCGGTATCGGTCACATGGGCTGCTACGCGGCGCTGCCCGGGCTCGGCTCGGTGGCCGACTTCGTCACCGCGCGGGACCGGCCGGCGGTGCTGCTGTGCTGCGAGCTGCCCAGCCTGCACGTGCAGCGCCCGACCACCGGCGGCTTCCGGGAGGCGGCCGAGCAGCTGATCTCCCATGCCCTGTTCGCCGACGCCGCGGCCGCCGCCGTCCTTGTCCCGGCCGATCCGGACGACACATCCGTGCCCGGGCTGCAGGTCCTCGACGTCGCGGCGGTCACCGACCCGTCGACGGCCCCGATGATGACGTGGGACGTGACCGACCACGGCTTCCGGATGGGCCTGTCGCCCCGCGTGCCCGACGTGCTGGCGCTGCACGTGCGGGACATGCTCGACCGCCTCCTCGCGGCCCACGGCGCCGGCGTGGAGGACGTCGCCGGCTGGGCGGTGCACCCCGGCGGCCCGCGGATCGTCGACGTCGTGGCCGAGCAGTGCGGGCTGGACGAGGCCCAGGTGGAGACGTCGAGAGCGGTGCTCGCGGAGTATGGGAACTGCTCGTCGGCGACGGTCCTGCTCGTCACCGAGCGGCTGGTCGCGTCCGGGGCCGTCCCCGACGGCGGCCTGGTCGTCCAGCTGGCCTTCGGGCCAGGGCTCACCCTCTACGCCACCCTGCTCCGCCAGGTCGGACCGCCGACCACCTGACCGGGCCCGCGCTGGCGCTGGCGCCGCTCCGCCTGAGGTCGGTCCGGCCGCCGTCTGAGAGCTGCGGGACGGGCGGCCCGCGGGGCTGCTGCATCCACGTCGGTCAGGCAGGTCGAGCAGGTCAGGCAGGAGCCAGCGCGAGGCCGGCGCCCAGCACGCCGGCGCGGAGCCGGCGATCCCAGGCGGCCACCAGCAGGTCGCCCGGGCCGACGGCCAGGGCACTGGCGAGGTGCACGGCGTCGGCGCCGCGCAGGCCGTGGTCGCCGGCGAGCCGCCCCGCGCTCTCCTCGACGGCGGGTGTCAGCTCCACGGGCCGGACAGCCGACCAGAACGCGGCCTAGTCGCGCTGCGCCCGCCGGAGCCCGGACCCGGTGATGCGGTGGTCCCGGGCCGCGGCTGCCAGCGCTGCCCGCACCTCCGGGTGGGCCAGGCGACTCGACACAGCGGTGTCACAGGCGTCCCACAGCTCGGCCGCGAGGTCGCTGCCCTCCTCCTCGACGACCAGCTTGACCAGTGCGCTCGAGTCGAAGTAGACGATCGACACCGCTCAGCCGCGCTGCTCGCTCAGGACCTCGGACACCGAGCCCGTGGTCGGCACCCGCCTGGCCCCGCTGGCCGTCGGCCGCCGTGTCGCCAGCGGGCGGGCGATCACGCCAGGAGCGGTCAGGCGCTCCAGCAACGGTGCGCTGCTCACGCCGGTGAGCCGGGCGACAGGCGTCCCCCGATCGGTCACGACGACCTCCTCGCCAGCGGCCGCTCGCTCGATCCACCTTCCCAGCTGGGCTCTGAGGTCACTGACGCTGACGTCCATCCTCGAACTGTACGAGTGATGTCGCCTCAGTTGTACCCTTCGGCGGTCGACGTCGAGTTCCTTCGGTGGGGGCGTCGATGGTCGACGTCCGGCCTCCGGTGAGCTGCCGGAGCAAGTGCCGCGTCCTCATCCGCGGCTGCGGCGGGTACCGGACCGCGGGGCGGACCGCGGGGCGGACCGGTGCGCGGCGGACCGGTGCGCCGGGCGGCCTCAGAGGTCGCGGCTCAGGATCTCCAGACCGCTCACCGCGGTGAAGCCCGTCGCGGAGTACAGCGCGAGCGCCGCCGCATTGGCCGCGTCGGTCTGCAGGCTGACCCGGCTCGCGCGGGCGGCGACGGCTCGGTCGACCACGTGCGCCAGCAGCGCCCGACCGACGCCGCGGCGGCGATCGGTGGGACACACCCACAGGTCGCGCACCTGGACGAACTCCCGGAGGTCCAGCGACGCCGGGAGGGTGACCCAGGTGACGAGGCCGAAGCCGTCCTGCACGGCACCGGCGCGGTCGGTCGCCAGGCCGGCCGCGAGCCGGTTGCGACCGAGCTGGTCGGCGAGCCAGCGCCCGGCGGCTCCCGGTACGACCGAGGCCCCGTGATGCACCCGGTAGGCGTCGAACAGGGCGGTCGCGGCCGCGACGGCGGGCTCGTCGCCGGGGTCGACGTCGATGATCACCGGCTCGCCCACCTGCCGGCGCCCGTCGCCCCCGACCTCCACCGCCCCGGCGCCCACCGCCTCAGCGCCCACCGGCCCGGCGCCCACCGACTCAGTCCACTCCGGCCCGGCCTCCACCGACTCAGTCCGACCGTGGGCCGAACAGCGCGGCGACGCCCGGGATCGCGGCTCGGTAGCCCGCGAGCATTGCTCTCGCGGTGCTGACAGACCCGACGAGGGGATGCAGCGCGAAGGCGTTCTCGGCGTCCTCGACCGAACCGGTCGTGGCCGCCGAGATCACCAGCCGCTCGACCGCCTTGACCGTGGACATCAACCCCAGCTGGTGGAGCGACGGGGGGGCCGTCGCGAGGGGGTGCACGCCGTTGCCGTCGACCATCGTCGGCACCTCGACCACGGCGTAGGCGGGGAGTGCCGCGATCGTCGTCGCGTTGCGCACGTTGAGGATGAGCACCCGCCGCTCGTCCCGGCTGATCGCCCGCATGACCGCCAGCGCGACGTCCGCATATCCGCTGTCGCCGTTGTCGACGCTGTCGGCGTCGTCGGCCTTGTCGACGTTGTTCTCGCCGCTGTTGTCGTTGTCCCTGCTCGTCGTGCGGTCTCGGTCGTGCGCCCCGGCCCTGTCGTCCGTGCGGAGACTGGCTGCGGCGTCCGGGTCGTCGGTCCTGGCTTCGGCCATGTAGGTCGCGCTGCGATCCGCGACCGTCTGCCGCCAGACGTCGAACGCCGTCGAGGGATCGGCCGCGACGGCGGCGTAGAACGCCGGCTGGGTCCGGGCCAGGGAATCTCCGCGGGTCTCCCGTGCCGCGCGGATCGCGGCGACGGCCTCGGTGTTGCAGTACAGGTACCAGAGGTACTCGTTGGGGATGCACCCGAGCGTCTGCAGCCACTCCGGGCCGAACACCGCTCCCTCCTCCAGCCGGCCGAGCGTCCCCGGGTCCGCGAGCAGCGCCGGCAGCACGTCGCTGCCGTGGTGCAGGACCCGGCGCATCCAGCCGAGGTGGTTGAGCCCCACGTAGTCCAGCTGAACCTCGTCCGCCGGGAGCTCGAGCAGCTGCGCGACCCGGCGGCCCAGGCCGCTCGGGGTGTCGCAGATCCCGAGCACCCGGTCGCCGAGCACGGTCTGCATCGCCTCGGTGATCATGCCGGCGGGGTTGGTGAAGTTGAGCACCCAGGCGTCCGGCGCGAGTGCCCGGACCCGGCGGGCGACGTGCAGCATCACCGGCACCGTCCGCAGCCCGAAGGCGATGCCGCCGGCGCCGATCGTCTCCTGGCCGAGGACGCCGAGGTCGAGGGCGACGTGCTCGTCGGCCTGACGCCCCGCGAGGCCGCCCTCGCGGATCGCGGCGAACACGAAGTCCGCGCCCTCGACCGCGTCGTCGAGGTCGGTGGTCGACCGGACCGACGGTCGCGGACGACGGGCACCCGGGACCTGGGCCAGCACCGCCTCGATGACGGCGAGGCGGCGGGGGTCGGTGTCGTACAGCACGACCTCGCCGACCCCGGGCTCACCGGTGTCGTCGGCCACCGCCCGGTACACCCACGGCGTGCGGAAGCCGCCGCCGCCGAGGATCGCCAGCTTCAGGGAGCGCGTCACGGGTCGAGCATCCCCGACCGCCTCAGACCGTGCGGACCACGGCGTCGGGCGTCGACCCGTGCAGTCGAGTATTCGCAACCACCCACACGCCACCGACGCAAGCTGCGGGGGCCCGATCGAGTACTCGACTGCACGCCGCGGGCGGGTGCTGGCGTGGCGGGCGCTCGCCGGCTCCGCGGAGCGGGCGCGTGCACTCGAGTACTCCCGACCACCCGTACGCCACCCCCGGCGTGCTGCGGGGGCCCGATCGAGTACTCGACTGCACGCCGCGGGCGGCGGGCGGGTGCGGGCGCGGGCGGGTGCGGGCGAGGCGGGCGCTCGGGGGCTCCGCCGAACGGGCGCGTGCACTCGAGTACTCGCAACCACCCGTAGCCCACCCGGCAAGCTGCGGGGGGGCCGAACGAGTACTCGACTGCCCGCCCGGCGTCGGCGCGGGGCAGCGAGGTCAGTCAGCTGGTCCAGACCGACGGGTCCGGGCCGACCGGCACGATGCCGGTCGGGTTGATGGTCGGGTGGGTGCCGTAGTAGTGCCGCTTGATCTGGTCGAAGTCGACGGTGTCGCCGAAGCCGGGGATCGCGAACAGCTCCCGGGCGTAGCGCCAGAGGTTCGGCAGCTCGGTCAGCTTGCTTCGGTTCACCTTGAAGTGCCCGTGGTACACGGCGTCGAAGCGGACCAGAGTCGTGAACAGCCGGACGTCCGCCTCGGTGATCGAGTCGCCCATCAGGAAGCGCCGGTCGGCGAGTCGCCCCTCCAGCACGTCCATGCGCGCCCAGAGCGTCCGGTAGGCCTCCTCGTACGCGGCCTGCGACGTCGCGAACCCGCAGCGGTACACCCCGTTGTTCACGTCGCGAAACACCTCGTCCATGACGACGTCCATCTCGTCCCGGGCGGCCGGGTCGGCGGGGACCAGCTCGGGCGCCCCCGGCCGGTGCAGGCTCCGCCACTGCGTGGACAGGTCGAGGGACAGCTGCGGGTAGTCGTTGGTGACGACCAGGCCGGTGACGGTGTCGACGACGGCCGGGACGGTGACCCGGTCGGTGAACGACGGGTCGGTGCGGTGGTAGGCCTCGGCGAGGTAGGCGTCGCCCAGTACGGGGTCGCGGCCGCCCGGGTCGAGGGTGAAGCGCCAGCCCCGGTCGTCGCGGATCGGGTCGACGACCGCCATGGACAGCGCGTCCTCCAGACCGAGCAGCCGGCGGTCGATGACCGAGCGGTGTGCCCACGGACACGCCAGGCTGACCACGAGGCGGTAGCGGCCGGCCTCGAGCGGCCACCGGCGCTCGGAGTCCGGGCCCGCGCCCGGCGCGGAGTCGGAATCCGGGGTGATCCGGTCGGTGAAGCGGTTGCCCTGACGCCGGAAGGTCCCGTCGCCGGCCGCCTCCTTGGCGAACGGTGCCGCCGCCCCGTCCGGGGTCGCGTCCGGTCGTGCGTCGGGTACCGGATGCGCCGTCGTCGAGTGCGCCGTCGTGGTCATGGTCGAACGGTAGGCCGGGTGGCTCGAAAGACGCCGTCCCCGACGGGCGCCGTGCCCGGACGACGACCGGCGCCGCTCACTCGAACGGCAGCAGCTCCAGGGGCGGCGGGTCGGCGACCAGTGCCCGGCAGGCGACGATCTGGAGCTCCTTGGCACCTGCTGCCGCGGTGACGGCGACGACGCCGGCCAGGACCGACGCGGCCCGCGCGACGGCCGCGGGGGCGGCGGTCCCGGTGAGCCAGGCGCCGGCGAAGGCCGCGGTGAACGTGTCCCCGGTTCCGTCGAAGTGCCGGTCGACGAAGGGTGTCCGGACCCGCCAGCGACCGTCCGCGGTCGCGAGCACCGTGTCCAGACGGTCCGCCGGGGTGTCGGACAGGCGGGTGCCGGTGACGACGACGACCGACGGTCCGCGGGCGAGCAGGGCGTCGGTCGCCCGGCGGGCGCCGTTAGGGCTGTCGATCGCGTGACCGGACAGCCAGGAAGCCTCGAAGGGGTTGGGGGTGATGGCGTCGGCGAGGGAGAGGAGGCGGTCACGGAACAGCGCTGGCAGGGCCGGGTCGACGTAGAGTCCCGGCCCCGCGTCGCCCATCACCGGGTCGCACACGTAGCGCAGGTCGGGGTTCACCGCTCGCGCCCGCTCGAGGAAGTCGGCCAGCACCGCAGCCGTGCCCGGTGAGCCGAGGTAGCCCGAGACCACACCGGCGGCGGTGCGGGCGACGCCGCGGTCGCTGATGCCGTCGAGCAGCTCCGCCACCGTCTGCGGGCTGAGCGGGTGCCCGCGCAGCCCCGGGTAGAAGGGATGGTTGCTCAGCAGCGTCGTCGGGACGTCCACGACCTCGCAGCCGGAGAACTGGAGCACCGGGACGGCCGCGGAGTTGCCGACGTGGCCCATGGCGACGCGGGACTGCACCGAGACCACCAGCGGCACCGACCACACGCTCTCCAGCGCCCGGTAGGCCGCCCCGTCCAGGGTCGGGACCCCGGAGGCCTGATCGGGAGTCGGGACACCGCCGGCGCTGTCGGGACCTGGCCTACCGGCAGCACCGTCGCGAGCCGGCACACCGGCGGGTCCCGGCGCACCGGCGGCCCGGGAGGGTGGCAGCGGGGCGGACACCGGACGATCCTGGCGGACGGACGACCCGCACCGGACGGACCCGCCCGGCGGCCGCGGCACCGACCGAGGAGACCCGATGGCCCGCGCAGTGTGGAACAGCACGACGATCGCCGAGAGCACCGACATCGTCGAGGTCGGGGGAAACGCCTACTTCCCCCGGAGCAGCGTCCGCGCGGATCTCCTGCGCCCGTCCGACACCCACACGAGCTGCCCCTGGAAGGGCCTCGCCAGCTACGAGACCCTCGAGGTCGACGGGCACACGAACCGCGACGCCCTCTGGTTCTACCCCGAGCCCAAGCCGGCGGCCGCGGCGATCACCGACCGGGTCGCGTTCTGGCGCGGGGTGCAGGTGGAGGACTGGCAGCACTGAGCTCCGCTCGCGCCCAGCGCAGCGCGCGACCGCCCGGCGTGAGACCGGACGTCTGGACGGGCGATGCGCGCGAACGCGGTCGCCGGGCGCAGCACGAACCGTGCAGGACCGTGCAGCAGATCGACGACAGCAGGAGGCGGACGGTGCCGCTGCGGTCGTCGCCACCCACGTTGTTCGGCGGCGGTCCCCGGCTACGGGTCTTCGCTGTGGGTCTTCGCGGCGGGTCTTCGACGGCGGGTCTTCGTCGGCGGTCTGGCGCCGGCCTTCAGCGGCGGCGGACGCCGTCAGACCCGGTCGGTGAGGTCGGATGGTGTCGAGCTGTAGCCGGGGATCTCCTCGACCGCGTGGTAGACGGGCAGTCCACGCTCCCGGGCGATCGCGACGTCCTGGTCGGCTCCAGTGGACGCGCCCGGCAGCCGTAGCACCGCATCGCAGTGCGCCAGCAGCCGCTGGGCTGTCGGGTACATCACCTGGGAGGCGGCCGGGTCGAGCGGCCCGCTCGATCCGGCCGACCGCAGGACCGGGAGTGCCACCCACTCACCGATCATCGGCACGTGGCCGCTGCGGAACACCGGCCAGGCAGCCCGTTCCAGCCGTTCGAGGTTGGCGGCCATCCGGGCCGGGTCGTCGTCGGTGCCCGACCGGTAAGGACCGGCGATCAGGATGAGCATCGGTGTGGTCACCCGGTTAGAGTACGCATGAACACGCACAATCGCGAACGAACTTGCACAGGGGACGGGGCATGCTGGCGGCTCAGCGTCGAGACCTGCTCCTCGACCGGCTCCGCACCGACGGCCGACTCGTCGCGCGGGACCTGGCCCGGGAGCTCGACCTGTCCGAGGACAGCGTCCGCCGCGATCTGCGCGACCTCGCCGCGGCCGGGTTGTGTCAGCGGGTCTACGGCGGTGCCCTCCCGGCGTCGGCCGCGATGGCTGACTACAGCGCGCGGCAGGCGGTCGAGGTCCCCGGCAAGGCTCGCGTCGCTGCCGCCGCCGCGGCCCTCGTCCTCCCGGGGGCCACGGTGATCCTGGACGGCGGGACCACCGCGCTGGCTGTCGCCCGCGCGTTGCCGCCCGACCTCCGCGCCACCGTCGTCACCCACAGCCCGACCGTCGCGGTCGCCCTCGTCGACCACCCGCATGTCGAGGTCCTGCTGCTCGGTGGTCGGCTCTTCCGCCACTCCGTGGTCACGTGCGGCGCGGCGACCGCCGAGGCCGCCCAGCAGGTCACGGCCGACGTCTTCCTGCTCGGTGTGACCGGCGTGCACCCGCAGGCGGGACTGACCACCGGGGACGCCGACGAGGCGGCGATGAAGCGCACGCTGGCTCGGCGCGCCGCCGACACCTGGGTCCTCGCGAGCTCGGAGAAGATCGGCGCCGCGTCCCCGTTCGCCGTGCTGCCGCTGGCCGCCGTCAGCGGGATCGTCACCGACGCCGCGCCCGACGACGCCGTCGTGCAGGAGCTCCGAGACAGCGGTGTCGTGATCGTGCACGCTCCGGCGCTCTGACCAGTCGCTCTGACCAGCCGGCGCTCTGACCCGGCGGCTCTGACCCGGCGGGGCGAGCACGCCCGGGTCAGCGCGGCGGCCGCGCCAACTGCCGCTCGTCCGGGATCGACGCCCGGCGACGCGCCACGGACCCGGGGGCGCGGGTGCCGGTCGTCGGGTGTCCATCCCGGACAGCTCGTCGGCGTTCGGCGCTGGTGGTCGGGGCTGGTGGTCGGCGCTCGGCCGGGTGAGCGCCGAGCCTGAACCGGCCCGACGACGCCCCGACTCCGCCCGCGGTCCGTCCGGCCTCGCCCGCGGTCACCCCGCGGGATCGCCCCCGGTCACTCCGCGGTCACCCCGCGGAACCGCCCGCGGTCACCCCGCGGGACCGTCCGGGGACGATCCGGTCGGCGGCGGGTTGGCTGGTGGGCTCGCGGCGGGGGTCTCCGCGAGGGCTTCCAGGGCGAGGCGGACGGCCGTCTCCAGCTGTGGGTCCCGACCGGCTGCCAGGTCGGCCGGGGTGTGCACCACCTCGACGTCGGGGTCGACGCCGTGGTTCTCGACACTCCAGCCGGGGCCCCGGAACCAGTGGGCGTAGCGCGGCTGGTTGATGATCGTGCCGTCGACGAGGGTGTACTTGCTGTCGATCCCGATCACACCGCCCCAGGTCCGTTCCCCCACCACCGGCCCGATGCCCATGGCCTGCGCCACCACGTTGACGATGTCGCCGTCGGAGCCCGACCACTGGTTGGCCACCAGCACCACCGGCCCGCGCGGGGCGTCGTGGGGGTACCGGGCGTCCTCCATCCCCCGAGCCCGGGCCCAGCCGACCACCCGCCGCGCCAGCTTCTCGATCACCAGCTCCGAGGTGTGGCCGCCCTTGTTCTCCCGGACGTCGACGACCAGGCCCTCGAAGGCCGTCTCCAGGCGCAGGTCGCGGTGCAGCTGTGCCCAGCCGGACCCGACCATGTCCGGGACGTGCACGTACCCGAGGCGGCCCCCGGACAGCTCCCTGGTGGCGGCCCGCCGGCCGGCGACCCAGTCGTGGTAGCGCAACGGGACCTCGTCGCCCACCGGGACGACCACCACCGTCCGGTCGGGCGACCCGTCGGCCGGGGCGACCGTCAGCTCGACCGGGCGGTCGACGGTGCCGACGAGCAGGGCGTTCGGGCCGTCGGCCGCGTCGACGGCACGGCCGCCGACCACGAGCAGTCCGTCGCCCGGGCCGACACCCACGCCGGGCGCCGCCGGCGGTGAGCGCGCCCGCGGGTCGGAACTCTCACCCGGCAGGACCCGCTCGACCCGCCAGGTGCCGTCGGGGTCGCGGCGGAGATCGGCTCCGAGCAGCCCCTGGGCGCGGGCCGGGTCCGGTTGCGGGGGCACCGGACGTACGCGTGCGACGTCGCGAGCTCGCCCTGGGTCTCCCAGAGCAGGTCGACGAGGTCGTCCTGGGTCGCGATCGCGTCCGGCAGCGGCTCGTACCGCGCCCGGACGCCGGTCCAGTCCACGCCGTCGAGGTCGGCGCGCCAGAAGTTGTCCCGCATGCGACGCCACGCCTCGCCGTACTCCTGGCGCCACTCGACGGCCGGGTCGAGCAGGACCGACACCCGGTCCAGGTCGACGACCACCCGGTCGGAGGACCCGGGCTCCACGGCATCGGGCTTCGGCGTCGGCCGGTCGGCCGGCACCACGAGCAGCTCGTCGCGATCACGGACGACGAGGCGGGTCCCGTCGCCGGACACGGTGAAGGCGTCCACGGCATCCAGCAGGGTCCGACTCGTCCGCGTCGCCAGGTCGAACCGCTCGAGAGCGGGCCGGGGCGCGTCCGCGGACAGGGCCGGACGGTCGTCGCCGAGGACGCCCATGGGTTCGGCCCGCGACCAGGCGAAGCCCCCGGTCACCGGGCGGAGTCCCGTCAGCACGCCGGCGGCGACCGGGAACGGCCGGATCCGGTCGGCGATCCCGGCGGCGTCGACCCGGGTCCGCGGCGGAGCCGGTGCGGCCGGCGGTCCGTCGTCGGGACCGGCGGTGGTGGACCCGGCCCCGACCGACCCGGCGGTCGCGGACCCGGCGGCGGACCCACCGTCGCCTGACCCACCGTGGGCGGGCCGTCCCTCGCCGGACGGGTCGAACGGCGACGGCGTGCGCGCACCGAGCGGCACGAGGTACGGCCGCCAGCCCCCGACGAAGGCCATGTCGAAGGAGACCGTGTCGTAGAGCGGGTCGAAGCTGCGCATCGAGAGGAACGCCAGGTGCGCCCCGTCGGGGGAGAACGCGGGGCTGGTGTCGGAGAACCGCAGCGGCGTCACGTCGACGACCTCGCCGCGTGGCCGGGCCCCGTCCAGTGCGACCAGCCTGATCGTCGACATCGGCTCCGGTCCCGGGTGTGACCACGCGAGCCACCCGGAGTCCGGGGCGAACGCGAGGCCGGTCACCTCGCCGTCCACCGACCGGGTCACCTCGTGCACCGTCCCGTCCGCGACGTCGACCGTCAGCAGCCGGCCGTCGTGGGCAGCGACGGCGACGACGGCGCCGTCCGGGGACGCGGCGAGCTCGAGGACCGTCCCGAGCTGCCCGGCCGCGACCTCCCGGGTGTCGGCGGGAGCAGCACGAGCAGGCCCGGTGTCCGAGCCGGCGGCGGGGGGAGCACCGGGCGCGACGCGCGGCGAGCCGGCAGGAGACGTGACCGACCGGATCACCAGAGCGTCCTCGCCGCGGCCGTCCCCGACCCAGGCGACTCCCCCGGTGCGCCCGAGGACGACGGGCAGCCGGCCGCGGACGGGTTCGCTCGGCGGCGGCGTGAGGACCCGGGCCGGCCCGTCGCGGTGCGGCAGCCACTGGATCGTCCCGCGGACCTCCAGGGCGCTCGCGCGTGCGGTGTGGTCCGGTGCCACCGCCGACACGGCTCCCTTTCCGGGGAGCCGGCGCAGCGCCCGAGCCGTCCGCGGACCACCGAGGCGGATGGGCAGCACGCGCGGCTGGGCTGCTGCCGCCGGGTCGAGGTCGTCCAGCAGCCAGATCGAGCCGGCGGCGGACCAGACGACGCGGACCCCGTCGGAGCTGGCGTGGCGGACGTAGGACGGGAGGTCGGTGTGCCGGACCAGCTCGGACGCGGTGCCCGTATCAGCGTTCGGGACGGCGGTGTCCGTGTCGGCGGTCGGGACGGCGATCGACCAGAGCTGGCCGGTGCCCTCGTGGTCGCTGACGAACGCGAGGCGCCCGCCCGCCGTCCAGATCGGGCACACCAGACCGGCGGTCAGGTCGCCGAGGAGTCGGGTGAACGCACCGGAGCCGTCGGTGTCCAGCCACAGGACCGGCGCGGTCCCACCCCGGTACCGCTTGCGCCACGCCGGCTCGGACAGCGTCGGGGTGGCGACCAGGACGCCGGGCCCACCGGGCTGCAGGGCGGCGCCCCAGACGAGCCCCCACGGCAGCTCCGGACCCGGGCCCTCGGTGAGGGACAGCCGCCGGGCCACGGTGCGGGTCGTTGCGGCCTGGCCGGCCGTCGAGGTGACGAGGAGGTCGCCCCCGGGGTGCCAGCCGAGGACGCCGGTCCGGGCGGCGCCCCACCAGGTCAGGCGCCGGGTGACGCCGCCGTCGGTCGGCGCACAGAACACCTCCGGGGCGCCCTCCCGGGTCGACACCCAGGCCACCGTCGACCCGTCGGGGGAGAACCGCGGTCCGCTGGCCGGCGCATGGTCGTCGGACACCCGCCAGGCCCGCCCGCCCTCGACCGGGGCAACCCAGACGTCGTCCTCGGCGACGAAGGTGACCAGGTCGGCGTGGACGTGGGGATGGCGGAGGTAGGCGAGGTTCGACACGGGCCGGACAGTATCGGCGCGGTCCGACATCGGGCCAGGTCGTTCCCGGTCGGTCCCGGCAGGCGCGTCGTGGTCGCCGCCGGCCGCCCGCAGTCCAGGTGCGCGGGCCGTGGTCGGGTCGGATCACCTCGGATCGCGTTGGGTGAGGTCGCCTCGGATCGGCGGTGCAGGATTGCCGACGTCGACCCGCTGGACACCGGAGGCCCCGTGGAACCGCTCGTGCTCGCCGCTGTGCCCAGCCCGTTCACCGACGCCGGGGACCTCGACCTCCCAGCCGCGACGACCCTCTACCGCGTCCTCCTCGAGCCGCCGGACGGCCGCGGGCTCGCGGGGCTGCTGGTGGCCGGGACCACCGGGGAGTTCCCGGCTCTCGACGACGACGAACGCCTCGCCCTCACCACCGCGGCACTCGCCGTCGGCGGACCGTCGCGGGTCATCGCGCACATCGGCGGCGCCAGCGCCCGCCAGGCGATCCGCCTCGGGCGGGCGGCGGTCGACGCCGGTGCCCGACGGGTCGCCGCGATCACTCCGTACTACCTGGCCCTCGACGACGACGGGGTCTTCGAGTACTTCCGGGAGGTGTCGGCGGCCGTCCTCGGCGCGGGCGCCGACCAGTTCTACGCCTACCTGTTCGCCGAGCGGACCGGCTACGCGATGCCGCCCGCGGTGTTCGGCCGCGTCGCGGCGCTGCCCGGCGTGGTCGGCGCGAAGCTCTCCGGCGCGTCGGCGACCCAGGTGGCCGAGCACCTCGCCCAGGCCCCGGGCGCACAGCTGCTGTGCGGCACGGACGCCGGCCTCGCGGGCGCGGTCGCGGCCGGGGCTGCTGGGGCGATCACGGGGCTGGCGGCGGCGTTCCCGCGGACGACACTGAGGATGGCGGCCGCCCTCGCCGGCCACGGGCCGGGGTCGGGTCCGGTCCGCGACGCCCAGCGCGACCTCGACCGGGCCCTGCTCGCCGGCGGCGTCGGGGGGATCAAGACGGCGCTGGCATCGCGGGGGACCACCACGGCGGCGGTGCGGATGCCGGTGGCGCTGCCGGACCCCTCGACCACGACGGCCATCGCGGCCCTGGCAGCCGAGCTGGACTGAGGGGCCGGCGACGACCGACCTCGATGTGTGCGCGAAGGGGGACTTGAACCCCCACGCCCTTGCGGGCACACGGACCTGAACCGTGCGCGTCTGCCAATTCCGCCACCCGCGCGCAGCTGAGGACGCTAGCACGGTGCCGTCGGCGATCTCCTGGGCCGACCGTCCACGACGCTGTCCCGGACGTCCCGAGGGTCGCGCTGGCTACGATCACAGCGTTGACGGGCACCGCGGGCAGGCTCCACCGGTCCGGCGCACTCACGGCAGACCAGTGAGGGAGGTCCGATGTCGGCACTGACCCTGACCGTGCTCAAGGTCGGCTTCCTGGCGCTGCTGTGGCTCTTCGTGCTGTCCGCATTCTCCGTCGTGCGCTCGGATCTGTTCGGCACCCGCGCGGCGCGTGCGGGCGCCGCCGGCCAGCCGGCCGGCCGCCGCCGCGGCTCCCGCCCGCACGTCGGCCGGGCAGCCCGTGACCGCGCGCGCACCGGGCCGCAGGTGGCCCGCGTGGTCGAGGGCCCCGATGCTGGCCTGACCGCTGGCCTGGCGGCCGGGACGGTGAGCATCGGACGCGACCCGGCCAACACCCTCGCCCTCACCGACGACTACGTCTCGACGGCCCATGCGCGCCTGACGCTGCGCGACGGGACCTGGTACGCGCAGGATCTCGGGTCGACCAACGGCACCCAGGTCGACGGTGCGCGGATCCGGACGGCGACACCGGTCGGGCTGGGCGTGCGCGTCCGGGTCGGGAAGACCGTCGTCGAGCTGCAGACCGGCTGAGGTGGGCACCCCCCGGCGACGTCCGGTGCCCCGCCGTCGCGGGTCCGCGTGAGCCTGCGACTGCGCTGGACGGCGCGGTCGGAGATCGGCCTCGTCCGGGAGGGCAACGAGGACTCCGGGTACGCGGGAGACCAGCTCCTCATGATCGCCGACGGCATGGGCGGGATGGTCGCGGGCGACCTGGCCAGCGAGCTGACGGTCCAGGCGCTGCGCCACCTCGACCACGACCCGCCCGGCGACGTCGTCCGCTCGCTGCGGCGGGCCGTCCTCGCCGCCAACGACCGCCTGCGGGTCGCCGTGGAGGCCGATCCGGCCCTGGAGGGGATGGGCACCACCGTCACCGCCCTGCTCTGGGACGGGGAGATCCTCGGTCTGGCCCACATCGGGGACTCCCGCGGCTACCTGCTCCGCGACGGCCGCCTCGAGCGGATCACCCACGACCACACCTTCGTGCAGTCCCTCGTCGACGAGGGGCGGCTGACCGAGGGCGAGGCCCGGGTGCACCCGCACCGGTCGCTGCTGCTGCGCGCCCTGGACGGTCGCACCGAGGTCGAGCCGGACACCACGCGGATCGAGGTCGCGGAAGGCGACCGCTTCCTGCTGTGCAGTGACGGGCTGTGCGGGTACGTCGACGACGCGGCGATCGGCTCGACCCTCGCGACCGCCGACCGCGACGCGGCCGTCGACGGGCTGGTCGACCTCGCCCTGGCCGCCGGTGGGCTGGACAACGTGACCTGCCTGGTGGCCGACGTCGTCGCGATCGGCTCCGCCGCGGACCGGGCGGGCAGCTCAGCCCTCGCCGGCACCGTCCTCGCCGGGACGGTGCCCGCCGGCGAGGCTCCCGACGGGACAGCACCCGCGGGTGGCTCCACCGGCGGGTCAGCAGCCGCGGGTGGCTCCACCGGCGGGTCAGCAGCCGCGGGTGGCTCCGCCGCGGGGGTGGCGGCCGTCGCCGCAGGGGATCCCGCCCCGGGCACCGCGGCGGTCGCCGGACGGGCCGCCGTCCTGGGGACCACGGCGGTCGCCGCAGGGTCCACAGCTGCCGCGGGAGCCGATCCACGACGCGGGACGGCGGTGCTGATCGGTGCGGCCGCGCACGGCGTCGCCCTCGCGCCGCACCTGGTCGACGCCCTGGCCGCACTGGAGACCCCGCAGTCGGTGGACCGCCGGCCACGCGGCCGGGCGGAGTCGCGAGCCGGCGGTGCGGGTGGCGTCCGGACGGCCGGTACCGGCCGGGTGGCGGGCGCGCTGCCCGCCGGCACACCCGGGGAGTCCGGTGGCCCCGGCGTCCCCGGCGTCCCCGGCGGCCTGAGCGTCGACGCCGACCCGGAGGAGCTCCGGTACGCGCCGCTGCACCCCGGGCGGTTCCGCTGGGTGACGCGGGTGCTGGTCCTGCTCCTGGTCGTCGCCGTGGTCGGCGGTGGTGGCTGGTGGAGCTGGGGCTGGACCCAGCGCCAGTACTACATCGGGGCCCACGGGTCCGACGTGGCCATCTACCGGGGTCTGCCCGACAGCGTGCTCGGGGTCTCGGTGTCCTCGGTCTACTCCCAGGACCCCGCCCTGCCGCTGGCGTCGCTGCCGCTGTACTACCGCCAGCGCGTCCAGGCCTCGGTCAGCGCCGGGAACCTCGTGGCCGCGCGGGACGTCATGGCGATGTTGCGCCGGATCGCCGACCACTGCCGCGCTGTGGTCGGGGACCCGTCGTGCAGCGGTGACGGACCGCTCACGGCGACCCCGACGGCGACACCCGCCGTCGGGGTGTCACCCGGTGTCGGAGCGACACCCAGTGTCGGGGCGACACCCGCCGGCGGGGTGTCACCCGGTGCCACGGCGACACCCGGTGTCGGAGCGACACCCGGGCCGACGGCCTCGGCGCGGGGGACCACGCCCGGCCGCGGGAGCCCACCGGCCACCCGCGTGACCCCGCGACCCGGCACCGGGCCCGCGACCCGGCCCACGACCGGAGCACCGAAGCTCGCGAGCGCGAGACCGACGACCACGAAGGCGGCCAGCCGATGACCACGGGGGTGGGCGGACTCCAGCGCGACGCGGCACCGCCGCGCGCGTCGGCGACCGCCGGCGCGCCCGTCGTGGGCGGGCGGCGCCGCCGGGGCGCGGAGCTGGCCCTGCTCCTGCTCGCACTCGCGATCAGCGCTGCGGCCTACGCGAGTGTCGGGCTGAACCGCGTCGGCCGGGTCGAGACCGGTCGGGCCTGGCCACTGGGCGGCCTCGCGGTCCTGGTGCTGGTCGCCCACGTGGTCGTCCGCCGCCGCCTGCCGTGGGCCGACCCGGTGCTGCTGCCCGCGGCGACCCTGCTGAACGGCCTGGGACTGGTGCTGATCCACGTCCTGGACGACATCGCGGCCACCCGGGACCTCGCCGCCGGGCGGCCCGCACCGCGGGCGGTCGCCGAGACCCAGCTGGTGTGGACCGCGCTCGGTGTGGCGCTGTTCGTCCTCGTCGTGCTCGTCGTGCGCGACCACCGGGTGCTGGGGCGCATCACCTACCTGTGTGGGCTGGCCGCGATCGTCCTGCTCCTGCTGCCGCTCGTCCCGGGCCTCGGCCTGCGGGTGTTCGGCGCCCGGATCTGGATCTCGGTGGCCGGCTTCTCCTTCCAGCCCGGGGAGGTCGCGAAGATCGTGCTCGCGGTGTTCTTCGCCGGCTACCTGGCCGTGAAGCGGGACGCCCTCGCCGTCGCCGGCCGCCGGGTCGCCGGGGTCGACCTGCCACGCGGCCGGGACCTCGGCCCGATCCTCGTGGCCTGGCTGCTCAGCGTCGGCGTCCTGGTGTTCGAGCAAGACCTCGGGACGTCGCTGCTGCTGTTCGGGCTGTTCGTCGTGATGCTGTACGTCGCCACCGAGCGGTTCAGCTGGGTCGCGCTGGGAGCGGTGCTCTTCACCGCGGGCGCCGCCTTCTCCTACCACCGGTTCGCCTACGTGCAGAACCGCTTCGACGTCTGGCTGCACCCGTTCGCCCCGCACAACGCGGCAGCCGGCTACCAGATCGTCCAGGCCCTGTTCGGGATGGCCAACGGTGGACTCCTCGGGACGGGGCTCGGGCTCGGGCAGCCGCAGCTCGTCCCGCTGGCCCAGAGCGACTTCATCGCGATCACCCTCGCGGAGGACCTCGGACTGACCGGCGTCATGGCCGTCGTCGTCCTGTACGGGCTGGTCGTCGAGCGTGGGCTGCGGACCGCCCTCATGTGCCGCGACGCCTTCGGCAAGCTGCTGGCACTCGGGCTGTCGTTCACCCTGGCCCTGCAGGTGTTCATCGTGCTCGGCGGGGTGACCAAGCTGATCCCGCTGACCGGGCTGACGACACCGTTCATGTCCGCCGGCGGCTCGTCGCTGGTGGCGAACTGGGTCGTCGTCGCGCTGCTGCTGGTGATCTCCGACCGGACGCGCCGACCGCAGCCGGCGCGGCCGGGGACCGCGTGAACCGGCCCATCCGCCGGGTCGCGATCTTCGCGATCCTGCTGGTCACCGCGCTCCTGCTGAACGTCACGTGGGTGCAGGCATTCGAGGCGTCGAGGCTGGACAACCGGCTCGGCAACCAGCGGACGCTGCTCGCCTCCTACGCCCGCCAGCGCGGACCGATCCTCGTCGGTGGCCAGCCGGTCGCCCGGTCGGTCGCGACCTCCGACCGGCTGAAGTACCTCCGCACCTACCCCGGCGGTCCCGAGTACGCACCGGTCACCGGCTTCGCCTCCTTCCTGTACGGCACCTACGGCATCGAGAACGCCTACGACACCGAGCTGTCCGGGACCGACGACAGGCTGTTCGTCCGCCGGATCGTCGACGTCGTGACCGGCGCCCAGCCACAGGGGGCCAGCGTCGAGCTGACCCTCGACCCCGCCGCCCAGGACGCGGCCTGGAAGGGGCTCGCCCGCAGGGAGGGTGCCGTCGTCGCCATCGAGCCGAGCACCGGCCGGGTCCTCGCTCTCGCGTCGAGCCCGTCCTACGACCCGAGCGGCCTGTCCAGCCACGACGGCGGCGCGATCCGGGCGGACTGGACGCGGCTCGCACCCGCCTCGCCGGCCTCACCGGTGCTCAACCGGGCGTCGAGCCAGGTCTATCCGCCGGGCTCGACGTTCAAGCTCGTGACCGCGGCAGCCGCCCTGGACTCCGGGAAGTACACCCCGGACACCGTGCTCCCGGGCCCGGCGGCCCTCACCCTCACCGGCACCACGACGCGGCTGCCGAACGAGAACAGCGCGAGCTGCGGTCCACGGGACCAGGTGAGCCTGCGGACCGCGCTGGCGATCTCCTGCAACACCGCGTTCGCCGCCCTCGGTGGGCGCCTCGGGCAGGCCGCGCTCCGCCGGCAGGCGCAGGCGTTCGGCTTCGGGACGGCGCTGCTGCCCGACCTCGCCGCCGCGCGCAGCCGCTTCCCTGCCACCCTGGACCCGGCGCAGACGCAGCTGTCGGCGATCGGCCAGTTCGACGTCAGTGCGAGCGTCCTGCAGATGGCCAGCATCGGCGCGACCATCGCCGACGGCGGCGTCCGCCACACCCCGTTCCTGGTGTCACGGGTGCTCAGCTCGAACCTCCAGGAGATCGCCCACACCGACCCGTCGAAGGGCGTGGCGGCGATGACGCCGGGCGCCGCGGCCGCCCTGACGTCGATGATGGTGACGGTCGTCGAGAGCGGGACCGGGACGCCGGCGCGCATCCGCGGCGTGCAGGTCGCCGGCAAGACCGGCACCGCACAGGTCGCGGCGGGGGTCAAGCCGGTCGCGTGGTTCGTCGCCTTCGCACCGGCGACCGATCCCCGGGTGGCCGTCGCGGTGGCGATCCCGAACGCGGGCATCCCGAGCCAGGACGTCGCGGGCGGCAGGCTGGCCGCGCCGATCGCCCGGGCGGTTCTCCAGGCGGTCCTGGGACGATGACGAGCGCCGAGTCGTGGGGTGGACGAACGTGACGGTCAGTGAGAACGCGCCCGGCGGGCCGATGGTCGGCGGGCGCTACCGGCTGGCGGAGGTCATCGGGTACGGCGGGATGGCCGAGGTCTACCGCGGCGTCGACGAACGCCTCGGCCGGACCGTCGCGGTGAAGCTGCTCCGGGCGTCCCTCGCCAGCGACACGACCTTCCAGGCCCGCTTCCGCGCGGAGGCACAGGCGGCCGCGGGGCTGAACCACCCCAACGTAATCTCGGTGTACGACTTCGGCGACGGCGCGAGCAGTGCCGGCACCATCGCGGGGCTGCCGTACATCGTCATGGAGTTCGTCGAGGGCCGGACGCTGCGCGACATCGTCCGCGAGGACCGCCGACTGCTCCCCGAACGGGCGTTGGAGATCGTCGCCGACATCCTGTCCGCGCTGGACTACAGCCACCGGATGGGGATCATCCACCGCGACATCAAGCCCGCGAACGTGATGCTGACGCCGAGTGGTGACGTCAAGGTCATGGACTTCGGCATCGCCCGCGCCGTGGCGGACACCTCGTCGAGCATGACCCAGACCGCCGCTGTCATCGGGACGGCCCAGTACCTGTCCCCCGAGCAGGCGCGCGGCCAGAGCGTCGACGCCCGCAGTGACCTGTACTCCACGGGGTGCGTGCTCTACGAGCTGCTCACCGGCCGACCGCCGTTCACCGCGGAGTCCCCCGTCGCCCTCGCCCTCGCCCACATCCGCGACACCGCGGTCCCGCCGGACGCCCTCGACCCGGCCGTCCCCGCCGCGGCGAGCGCGGTCACGATGATGGCGCTGGCCAAGGACGTCACCGAGCGTTACAGCAGTGCGGGGGAGATGCGGGACGACGTCGAACGGGCACTGGCGGGTCGACCGGTGCGCGCACCGGCCGCCGGTCCGGTCGGGCCGGTCGGGCCGAGCCCCGGACAGGTGCGGACCGCAGGAGCTCCCCGACCGCCGGGCCGCGCGGGTCTCGTCGCCGGGGCGGTGGTGGGTGGCGCCGGTGGGCTGGCCGTGGGGGGCGCCGCCGGGCTCGCCGGCGCGGAACGGGGACCCGGGTCGCCGTCCGCACCAGCGGCGGAGAGTGCCGGGGAGCAGACCGGCTGGTCGGTGCTGCCGGCCGCGGACCCGGGCGGTCCGCCGGCAGCTGGGCGGGTCGCGGTGGCCCGCCGGCCCGACCTCACGGGTCCGGTCTGGGACACCGGTCGCCGCCGGCGGCGTCGGGGACCGGTCGCCGCGGCGGTGACCGTGGTCGTCCTGGTCCTCGCCGGGCTGGCCTACGCCTTCCACGCTCTCGCCGGCGGCAGCTCGAGCCCCGTTCTCAGCGCCTCGGCCGGCGCGTCGACCGCGCCGGCCAGCCGCGGTGCGGGGTCGTCCACCGCGACCCCGTCACCGTCGACGGCGCGGCCCCGGCCGTCGTCCGCGTCGGCCACCCCGTCGGCGTCGGCATCGGCATCGACCGCCGACGTCACGGTGCCCTCGGACCTGGCCGGGATCTCCCTCGGGGTCGTCGAGCAGCGGCTGCGCAGCCTCGGGCTCGTGTTCCGCACGCAGGGCCAGTCCTCGTCCCGGCAAGCCGACACCGTGCTGTCCACCAGTCCCGGGCCGCTGTCGACGATCCCGCGCGGTGGCACCGTCGTGGTCACCTACGCCGACGGGAGCACCGTCGTCCCCGACGTCCGAGGGCTCTCCGTCCCCGCCGCCACCGCCGCCCTGCAGGCTCAGGGCTTCGGCGTCGACCCCGTTCGGGCCGCGGGGACGGGTGACGGGACCGTCAGCCGGACCACGCCGGCGGGCAACGTCACGGCGACGCAGGGCTCGACGGTGACCGTCTTCTTCAAGGACGGCACCAGCGCCGCCCCGGTCGGGACGCCGACCACGGCGCCCGCGCCGACCTCGGCGTCCGCTGCGCCGACCACCCCGGCGCCGACGACGTCGGCGCCGCACACGACCCGGGCGCCGGGTCCGACGACAGCCACCCGGTTGCCGTCAGCGCCCGCCCGCCCGGCGGACGCCGGGCTCACGGCGGCCCCCAGCGGCGGGTCCGGCGGCGGCGACGGGTCAGGCGGGGCCGGGTCCGGCGACGGCGGATCTGGCGACGGCGGGTCCGGCGACGGCGGGTCCGGCAACGGGTCCGGCAACGGGTCCGGCGGCGACGGGTCGGGGGCCGCACCCGGCCCGGACGGGGGAGCCTCGACAGCGTGACGACTCGGTCGGCGCCGGTCGGATCGGCTGCCGGCGCCGGGCGCACCGGCGCCACCACCGACGCGGCCGCCGCGCTGGGACCGGGCTTCGTGGCGCCGATGCTCGCGGTCGCCGGCGGCCTGCCCACCGGCGGCGGCTGGTCCGCCGAGGTCAAGTGGGACGGGATCCGGCTGGTGACGGCCGTGGGGGCCGACGGGGCGGTCCGGTGCTGGACCCGGGCGGCACGCGAGGTCGGGCGGACCTGGCCCGAGGTCACCCGGCGGGTCCCGCGAGGGGGCGGGACCGGTTCGCCGGCGCCGCACTCGGCGGTCCTCGACGGGGAGATCGTCGTCCTGGACGCCGCCGGCCGACCGTCCTTCGCCCGCCTGCAGCAGCGCGTCGGACAGACCGCGGAGGCCGACGTCCGCCGCGCGGCAGTCGCCGACCCGGCGGTCCTGATGCTGTTCGACGTCCTCGCCCTCGACGGCGCAGACGTCACCGGGCTCGCCTGGGAGGAGCGACGGGCACTGCTCGAAGGACTGCTGCACGACGGCGTGGCCATCGGCGGCGCGACGCTGGCCGACCGCGGCTGGCAGGTCCCCGCGGCACACCCAGACCCCGCGGCGCTGCACGCCTTCACCCTCGCCCGCGGACTGGAGGGCGTCGTCTGCAAGCGCCACGGCTCGCCCTACCGGCCCGGGGCGCGCTCGGAGGACTGGGTGAAGGTGAAGCACGTCGGTGCCCAGGAGGTCGTGCTGGGCGGGTGGCTGCCGGGTCAGGGCACTCGCAGCGGCGGCCTCGGGGCACTGCTGCTCGGGATCCCCGACGGACCCGGCCGGCCGGGTCCGTCGGGCCCGGGGCTGCGCTTCGTCGGGCGGGTCGGGACGGGTTTCGACGCCAGGGCACGGCGGGAGCTGCTGGACCTGCTCGGGCCGCTCGGCACCGATCGCTGCCCGTTCACCGACATCCCGACCCGCGACGCCCGCGAGGCGCGCTGGGTCGAGCCGGTGGTGGTGGGCGAGGTCGCCTACGCGGAGTGGACGGTCAACCGGCGGCTGCGCCACCCCGCCTGGCGGGGACTGCGCACCGACCGCCGTCCGGCCGACGTGGTGGCGGAAGCGGCGCAAGGAGTGTCGATCGCCAGTCGGTGAGCGACTGGCGATCCACACTCCTCCCCCGGGTCACCGTGCGGAGTCGCTGCCGGGTGAGCGAGCACGCCTGATGTCGGTCCAGCCGGTGTACCCGCGTTCCTCGAGCAGCCCTAGCAGCCTTGGTGCGCAGGGGAAGGCGTCGACGAACGCCGCGTCGAGCAGAGCCACCAGGTCGTCGCTGACCTGCTCCTCCGGCACCTGCTCGACGTCTCCGACCTGCGCGGCGTCTCCGACCTCGGCGATGGCGGCGTCGAGGAAGGCGACGACGCGATCGGCGAGGGCCGGCAGCCGGGGGTCGTCGGGCGTGCAGTCGACGAGGTCCCCGACGTCGAGGTAGAGCCGGCGCAGCGTCTCGTGCTCGATCTGGCCGCGCTTGTGCGCCAGCAGGCGGGCGACCTGGTCCGGCTTCTGAGCTGCGATGAGGATCCAGCTGTCGCGCTCGATCCGGACCACCCGCTCCGGGAACCCGAGCTCACGCATCCGGTCGAGGTGGGCGACCACCTCGGGTGGGAGCGTGAGGCTGTCGCCGGCCGCGAGCTGGGCGATGCGCTCCCGGTGGTCCTGTCGTTCGCGGATCTCGGCGCGCAGCCGACGGTCGACGTCCTCCACAGCCGCGGCGAACTCGTCGTCCTGCGCGGCCAGGATGTCCTCGATGCGGGAGAGCGGCACGCCCGCGCGGGCCAGGGTGCGGATCTTGATGAGCGCGACCACCGCCGCGGCGTCGTAGCGCCGGTAGCCGGAGCGATCGCGGTCGGGCTCGGGCAGCAGACCCCTGGCGTGGTAGTGGCGGACGGCGCGGACCGTCACGCCGGCGTAGGTCGCGAGCTGGCTGATGGTCAGCACCGGGTCTGCTCCTCACTCGTCGGCGGCCGGCTGGGCGATCGTGCGGCGGTACGTGCGCATGGCGAGCGCGTGGGCGACCAGCAGCAGGCCCACACACCAGGCGACCGCCGTCCAGGCGCCGGTGCCGACGGGCTGCTGGGCGTAGAGGTGGCTGATGGTGTCCACGATGGACGTGACCGGCTGGTGCTCGGCGAACCAGCGCACCGGGCCGGGCATGCCGGCCGTGGGCACGAACGCGGAGCTGACGAAAGGCAGGAAGACCAGCCAGTAGGAGAAGCCGCCGACTCCGTCGACGGAGGTCGCGGTCAGCCCGGGGATGACGGCGAGCCAGATCAGCGCCAGGGTGAACAGCACCAGGATCCCGAGCACGGCCAGCCAGGCGAGTACTCCGGCGCCCGAGCGGAAACCCATCGCCAGGGCGACGAGGACGACGACCGCGACGGAGACCAGGTTCGCCGCGACCGAGGTCAGCACGTGGCCCTAGACGGTATGGGTGAGGGCTGAGGCCTCGCTCGCATGTGGGCGTGGGTTGCCGACAGGCTCTCGAGTGTCGGTAGAGCCACAGGTGCGGGAGGCCTCAGTGATCGGTGAGCGTATGAGTGTC